>ERZ773187.985-NODE-985-length-23822-cov-11.859890_pt1 | contig 23822 bp, 18 predicted proteins | sample MGYA00511242_ERZ773187 | MGnify/ENA primary metagenome ERZ773187 (study PRJEB29015, sample SAMEA2737744) | human gut metagenome | biome: human gut; feature: human-associated habitat; material: faeces | place: China | collected 2012 ... | reverse complement strand
CCGAACTCAGAAGTGAAACGCCGTAGCGCCGATGGTAGTGTGGGGTCTCCCCATGCGAGAGTAGGGAACTGCCAGGCATCAATTAGAAGAACCCCGTACCGTAAGGTACGGGGTTTTTTGCTTTGCAATATTATCCATTGTAGAGCCCATCCGATCCTACCATTTACCTTCCTTGAAACTTTCTCACCTTTCCCATCCCTGACTCGACATTTCGACGATTCCTGGTTATTGTCAGCTATCTGGATGTCTAAACGTTTATACGTATGCTTTGAGGATGTAAGGTTATGCCAATTCGGGTGCAGGACGAGCTACCAGCCGTCAATTTCTTGCGTGATGAGAACGTCTTTGTAATGACGGCTTCACGTGCTACAGGTCAGGAAATTCGTCCTCTGAAGGTTCTTATCCTCAACCTGATGCCTAAAAAGATCGAGACTGAAAATCAGTTTCTTCGTCTGCTCTCTAACTCGCCGCTGCAGGTCGATATCCAGTTGCTTCGTATCGATGCGCGAGAGTCTCGCAATACACCATCAGAACACCTCAATAACTTTTATTGTAATTTCGACGATATCCGCAACGATAACTTCGATGGCCTGATTGTCACGGGAGCCCCGCTCGGCCTGGTGGAATTTAATGACGTTGCGTACTGGCCGCAGATCAAGCAAGTGCTTGAATGGGCAAAGGATCATGTCACTTCAACACTTTTTGTCTGTTGGGCAGTACAAGCCGCGCTGAATATTCTCTACGGTATACCGAAGCAAACCCGTAGCGAAAAGCTGTCTGGCGTTTATGAACACCATATTCTTCATCCCCACGCACTGCTGACGCGCGGGTTCGATGACACCTTCCTGGCGCCCCATTCCCGTTATGCCGATTTCCCGGCGGCGCTCATTCGTGATTACACGGATCTCGACATCCTCGCAGAGACTGAAGACGGTGATGCCTATCTGTTTGCCAGTAAAGATAAGCGAATCGCGTTTGTTACCGGCCATCCGGAGTATGATCCCGATACGCTGGCGGGCGAATATTTCCGCGACGTGGAAGCCGGTTTGTCGCCTGAGTTGCCGTACAACTATTTTCCAAAAAATGATCCACAGAACACGCCGAGAGCATCCTGGCGCAGCCACGGGAATTTGCTGTTTACCAACTGGCTCAACTATTACGTCTACCAGATCACGCCATACGATCTGCGCCACATGAATCCAACACTGGAGTAATCTCCTGCCCGAAACGATCCTAAAGCGTTTCAGCACTCTTTCTCAGGCACCTTCGGGTGCCTTTTTTATTTCCGAAATACCGCTCACCTTCAGATATTTTTTAAAAAACAGTCTAATCAAAGGCTTAAATGACATTCTAAATTAAAATGGAAATTGTTTTTGATTTTAAGAAAATTATAGATAGTCTTATCTTTGCTGAGCGAAAACCGAACAACGATCTTTCGCGCGCATTGGGAAACTGTTTTTGGATCTTTGAAGAGGAGCAACACAATGACTCAACAGGCAACCACAGACGCTGAACTGACGTTTACTCAGCCGTATAGCGAGCGGGAGCAACAAATTTTGACGCCAGAGGCGGTCGAGTTCCTGACTGAGCTGGTGACGCGCTTTACGCCAAAGCGCAACAAACTGCTGGCTGCGCGCATCCAGCAGCAGCAAGAGATTGATAATGGCAGGTTGCCTGACTTTATTTCGGAAACAGCTTCCATTCGTGAAAGTGACTGGCAAATTCGCGGTATTCCTGCTGATTTGCAGGATCGCCGTGTAGAGATCACCGGCCCGGTTGAACGTAAAATGGTGATCAACGCCATGAACGCTAACGTCAAAGTCTTTATGGCAGATTTTGAAGACTCACTGGCACCGGACTGGCGTAAAGTAATCGAGGGACAGATCAATCTGCGCGATGCCGTAAACGGCACCATCAGTTATACCAACGAAGCGGGGAAAATTTACCAGCTCAAGCCTAACCCGGCAGTATTGATCTGCCGCGTTCGCGGCCTGCATCTGCCGGAAAAACATGTCACCTGGCGCGGGGAAGCGATTCCGGGCAGCCTGTTTGATTTCGCACTCTACTTTTTCCATAACCACAAAAGCCTGCTGGCAAAAGGCAGCGGCCCTTACTTCTATCTGCCAAAAACTCAGTCATGGCAAGAAGCCGCCTGGTGGAGCGAAGTCTTTAGTTATGCCGAGGATCGCGTCAATTTGCCGCGCGGCACCATTAAAGCCACGCTGCTTATTGAGACGCTGCCGGCCGTCTTCCAGATGGATGAAATCCTTCACGCCCTGCGCGACCACATCGTCGGGCTGAACTGTGGACGCTGGGATTACATCTTTAGCTATATCAAAACCCTGAAGAACTACCCGGACCGCGTTTTACCGGATCGTCAGGTGGTAACCATGGATAAAGCGTTCCTCAGTGCCTATTCACGCCTCCTGATCAAAACCTGTCACAGACGCGGCGCGTTTGCCATGGGCGGCATGGCGGCCTTTATTCCGAGCAAAGATGCCGAACGTAACAACCAGGTGCTGACCAAAGTGAAGGCAGATAAAGAGCTGGAAGCGCGTAACGGCCACGATGGCACCTGGGTGGCACACCCGGGCCTGGCTGACACCGCGATGGAGGTCTTCAGTCGCATCCTCGGAGATAACCCAAACCAGCTGCATGTTACCCGCGCCGATGATGCGCCAGTCAGCGCCAGCCAATTGCTGGAGCCGAGTGACGGCGAGCGTACGGAAGAGGGGATGCGTGCCAACATTCGCGTCGCCGTGCAGTACATCGAAGCCTGGATCTCCGGCAATGGCTGCGTGCCCATCTACGGTCTGATGGAAGATGCGGCCACGGCAGAAATATCGCGCACGTCCATCTGGCAGTGGATTCATCATCAAAAAACACTCAGCAACGGCAAGCCGGTAACCAAATCCCTGTTCCGTCAGATGCTGGCAGAAGAGATGCAAAACATTCAGGAAGAGCTGGGAGAACACCGTTTCAGTAGCGGACGTTTTGCCGACGCCGCCCGCCTGATGGAGCAAATCACGACATCAGATGACTTAATCGACTTCCTCACCCTGCCAGGCTATCGCCTGCTGGCGTAAAGGCCCGGGCTGTATTGTTCGCCATTTTGGCGCGGGGCAGTGCTCAAAACCCTTCCGTACTATAAGTACGTGCCGGTTTCTGTGCTGCTCACGTGGCCAAACTGTCTTCACTGATAACGCCTGGGAAGCCAGGAATATAATATGGAGCATCTGCACATGAAAACCCGTACCCAACAAATCGAAGAATTACAAAAAGAGTGGACCCAACCGCGCTGGGAAGGCATCTGTCGCCCGTATAGCGCAGAGGAAGTGGTGAAATTACGCGGCTCGGTCAACCCGGAGTGCACGCTTGCTCAGCATGGCGCGGCAAAAATGTGGAAGCTGCTGCACGGGGGCGCCAAAAAAGGTTATATCAATAGCCTCGGCGCGTTAACCGGCGGCCAGGCGCTGCAGCAGGCAAAAGCCGGGATTGAGGCGATCTATCTCTCCGGCTGGCAGGTGGCAGCAGATGCTAACCTGGCCTCAAGCATGTATCCGGATCAATCGCTCTATCCGGCGAACTCTGTCCCTTCGGTGGTGGATCGGATCAACAATAGCTTCCGTCGGGCGGATCAGATCCAGTGGGCGGCCGGGATCGAGCCCAACGATCCCCGTTTTGTAGATTACTTCCTGCCGATCGTTGCCGATGCGGAAGCCGGGTTTGGTGGTGTACTTAACGCCTTTGAACTGATGAAATCGATGATTGAAGCCGGTGCAGCGGCCGTTCACTTTGAAGATCAGCTCGCCTCGGTGAAGAAGTGTGGCCATATGGGGGGCAAGGTACTGGTTCCCACGCAGGAAGCCATTCAGAAATTAGTTGCGGCCCGTCTGGCAGCGGACGTGCTGGGCGTACCAACGCTGGTCATCGCCCGAACTGACGCAGATGCGGCAGATCTGATCACCTCGGATTGCGACCCCTATGACAGCGAATTTATCACCGGCGAGCGCACCCGCGAGGGGTTCTACCGCACCCACGCCGGCATTGAGCAGGCTATTAGCCGTGGTCTGGCCTACGCCCCCTATGCTGACCTGGTGTGGTGCGAAACCTCCACGCCAGACCTGGCGCTGGCAAAACGCTTTGCCGACGCCATCCACGCGAAGTACCCGGGCAAACTGCTGGCGTATAACTGCTCCCCGTCCTTTAACTGGCAGAAAAATCTCGACGATAAAACCATCGCCAGCTTCCAGCAGCAGCTCTCTGATATGGGCTACAAATACCAGTTCATCACCCTGGCGGGTATCCATAGCATGTGGTTCAACATGTTCGACCTGGCGCATGCTTACGCACAGGGAGAGGGCATGAAGCACTATGTTGAAAAAGTGCAGCAGCCTGAATTTGCAGCGGGTAAAGAGGGTTACACCTTCGTTTCACATCAACAGGAGGTGGGAACAGGCTACTTCGATAACGTCACCACCATCATCCAGGGTGGAACCTCCTCCGTGACCGCGTTAACGGGGTCAACCGAAGAAGCCCAGTTCTGATATTTTCCCCTCACCCTCTCTCCATGAGAAGAGGGTGAGGGGCACTGGAGAACGTTATGTCGCGTGGCCTGGAATTACTGATTGCACAAACCATTCTGCAGGGCTTCGACGCCCAGTACGGCCGTTTTCTGGAAGTGACCGCCGGTGCCCAGCAGCGCTTTGAAAATGCCGACTGGCATGCCGTGCAACAGGCCATGAAGCAGCGCATCCACCTTTACGATCATCACGTCGGCCTGGTGGTAGAGCAGTTGCACTGTATTACCGAGGGCAAAAGCACCGATGAGGCCTTCCTGCTATGCGTGAAGGCGCACTATACCCAGCTATTGCCGGATTACCCGCGCTTCGAGATTGCTGAGAGCTTTTTCAACTCCGTCTATTGCCGGTTATTTGACCACCGCTCGTTATCGCCTGAGCGGTTATTTATTTTCAGCTCTCAGCCAGAGCGCCGATTTCGCACCATCCCGCGCCCGCTGGCGAAAGATTTTTGGCCTGATAATGGCTGGGAAGCGCTGCTCCACCGGGTATTAAGTGATTTGCCGCTGCGTTTACCCTGGCAGGATAAATCGCGCGATATCGGGTTTATCCATGCGCATCTGCGTGAATCGTTCGGCGACGCGCTACTCAGGCAGAGCCATTTACAGGTGGCGAACGAACTCTTCTATCGCAATAAGGCCGCCTGGCTGGTGGGGAAGCTGGTCATGCCCTCCGCCACGGTCCCCCTGCTATTGCCCATTCATCGTAGCGATGCGGGCGAGCTGTTTATCGATACCTGCCTGACCACCCATGCCGAAGCCAGCATCGTGTTTGGCTTCGCCCGCTCCTATTTCATGGTGTACGCACCGTTGCCTGCGGCCCTGGTAGAGTGGCTGCGCGAGCTCCTGCCGGGTAAAACCACGGCCGAGCTGTATATGGCGATTGGCTGTCAGAAGCACGGCAAAACGGAAAGCTACCGTGAGTATGTGCAGTACATCAGCCGCGCGGATGAGCGCTTTATTGAGGCGCCCGGGATTCGTGGCATGGTGATGCTGGTCTTTACCCTGCCGGGATTTGATCGGGTTTTTAAAGTCATTAAAGATCAGTTCGCGCCGCAAAAGGAGATGACCGCTGCGCATGTCCGCGCCTGCTATCAACTGGTTAAAGAGCATGACCGCGTGGGGCGGATGGCCGATACCCAGGAGTTTGAAAATTTTGTTCTGGATAAGCGGCAGATAGACCCGGCTCTGATGGCGCTTCTGTTGCAGGAGGCCTCAGGCAAAATCACCGATCTTGGCGATCAGATTGCCATCAGCCATCTTTATATTGAGCGGCGTATGGTGCCGCTCAATATCTGGCTGGAGCAGGTAGAAGGGCAGGCGCTGCGCGATGCCATTGAAGAGTACGGCAATGCCATCCGGCAGCTGGCGGCAGCCAATATCTTTCCTGGCGATATGCTCTTCAAAAACTTTGGCGTCACCCGACACGGAAGGGTGGTGTTCTACGATTACGATGAAATTTGCTATATGACGGAGGTGAATTTCCGCGATATCCCGCCGCCGCGCTATCCCGAAGATGAGCTGGCCAGTGAACCCTGGTACAGCGTCTCGCCAGGGGATGTTTTCCCGGAGGAGTTTCGTCACTGGTTATGCGCTGACCCGCGCATCGGGCCGCTATTTGAAGAGATGCACGCCGACCTGTTCCGCGCCGATTACTGGCGCGGTTTGCAGTCACGCATTAAACAGGGGCATGTCGAGGATGTTTACGCCTATCGCCGCCGCCAACGGTTTTGTATTCGTTACGGCGTTTCGGCGGTCTCGACGACGGTGAACTCTTCATAAACCAGCTCCATCTCCGGCGACCAGCTGCCTTCGCGCTCGAAGAAGGCCTGGTGGGCCGATTGCCAGTAAGCCAGACTGAGATCGCCTTCGCCTTCCAGGGCCGCCAGTTCAGGGCTCATTTCGTTAAAGCGTATGATTCGAAGCGCCATGGTGCGAATGACGCAGACGGCATCGCCTTTACCGTTGAGTACAATATGCATGGCGCCGGGCGTGACGGGTGGCAGCTCTTGCTGATAACTGGCTAACGAGCCGCAGGTGCCGCGCTTCTTCCCGGCGACGACCAGGGCGGCCAGTTCATCGGCCATTTCGGGTGAATCGCCGAACGACCAGCAAAAAGCCTGAGGATATTTATCCTGCCAGTACGCTTTTAAATTGCTCATTCAGCGCACCCCTCCATAGGCCAGCGTCACCTCTTTCGCGGCTTTGATGACCAGCGCCCCCAGCTCGGTCACCCGATCGTCGGTCATGCGCGAAATGGGGCCGGAGATAGAGATGGCCGCAAACGGCTCGCGGTGCTCGTCAAAAATACAGGCCGCCAGACAGCGCAGACCCAGCGCATGCTCTTCGTCATCAAAGGAGTAACCGCGCTTGCGGGTCAGGGCCAGGTCCTCTTTCAGGTGCACGGGAGAGACCAGCGTGGCATGGGTATAAGCGTGCAGCCCTTTGCGGTGCAACAGCCCCGTCACCTGCTCTTCGCTCAACTGAGAAAGAAACGCCTTCCCTGCACCCGAGGCGTGCATCGGCAGTTTGCCGCCAATGGGGGCTGACATACGCATCAGCTGTGTACACTGCACCTGGTCGATAATAATCGCCTGATGATCGCTCTGGTCCAGCACCGCCAGGTTCACCGTCTCGCCAGACTCTTCCATCAGTTTACGCAGGATAGGGTGGACGATGGCCAGCAGATTGCGCGTCTGCAAAAAGCTGCTGCCCACGATAAACGCGTGCGCACCCACTGCCCAGTGGCCCAGCTCACCCACCTGACGCACAAAGCCCAACTGCTGCATGGTGGTGAGCAGGCGGTGCGTCGTGGAGTTCGGCAGGCCAGCCTGCTGTGCCAGCTCGGTCAGCGCGACGCTACTGTGTGATTCGGCAATCCACTCCAGCAGTTTTAACCCACGGGTCAATGACTGAACTTGCCCACTTTGCGGTGCGGCGTTGGCAGCAGGTTTTCTGCCGCGTTTAGCGGGAACGGTAGCGACCATGATGGGCTCCTTTTTCTGTATCGTGGAAATCATTTTCGTTTTATTTGCTGCTTTTGCAAACGCTTTCATTGCTGGTCGGAGGTGTGATGCTGAACTTGTCTCATGTTACCGCTGTGTGACTTTTCCACCCTGCAAGATTATGCCAGTATGGAATGCAGCCTTATGGCCTTGTTGAGCGTAGTCGGGAGCGAGTGTGAGTAGCAAAGTAGATCAACTGCGCGCGCAGTTAAATGAACGCATTCTGGTGCTGGATGGCGGCATGGGCACCATGATCCAGAGCTATCGTCTGAGTGAAGAGGATTTCCGCGGCGAGCGCTTCGCCGACTGGCCCTGCGATCTGAAAGGTAACAACGATCTGCTGGTGCTCAGTAAGCCGGAGATCATCGCGGCTATCCATTACGCCTACTTCGAGGCGGGTGCCGATATCGTTGAGACGAACACCTTTAACTCGACCACTATCGCCATGGCGGATTATGAGATGGAATCCCTGTCGGCGGAGATCAACTACGAGGCGGCAAAGCTGGCGCGCGCCTGCGCCGATGAGTGGACCGCCCGCACGCCAGAAAAACCGCGCTACGTTGCCGGCGTACTGGGGCCGACAAACCGCACCGCCTCTATCTCACCGGATGTTAACGACCCGGCGTTTCGCAATATCAGTTTCGATCAACTGGTGGCTGCCTACCGTGAATCGACCCGTGCGCTGGTGGAGGGCGGTTCCGATCTAATTCTGATTGAAACCGTGTTCGACACCCTGAACGCGAAAGCCGCGATTTACGCCGTCAAAGAGGAGTTCGAGGCGCTGGGCGTGGATCTGCCGATCATGATTTCCGGCACCATTACCGACGCCTCCGGGCGTACCCTCTCCGGGCAGACCACCGAAGCATTTTACAACTCCCTGCGCCACGCCGACGCGCTCACCTTCGGCCTGAACTGCGCCCTGGGGCCGGACGAACTGCGCCAGTACGTGCAGGAGCTGTCCCGCATCGCAGAGTGCTACGTCACCGCGCACCCGAACGCCGGGCTGCCAAACGCCTTCGGTGAATACGATCTGGATGCCGACACCATGGCGGCACAAATCCGCGAGTGGGCCGAGTCTGGCTTCCTGAATATCGTCGGCGGCTGCTGCGGTACCACACCGGAGCACATCGCCGCCATGAGTAACGCGGTAGCCGGGCTGCCGCCGCGCAAACTGCCGGACATCCCGGTTGCCTGCCGCCTCTCCGGCCTTGAGCCGTTGACCATCGGCGACGACAGCCTGTTTGTGAACGTCGGGGAACGTACTAACGTGACCGGTTCCGCGAAGTTTAAACGCCTGATCAAAGAAGAGAAGTACAGCGAAGCGCTGGACGTAGCGCGTCAGCAGGTAGAGAGCGGTGCGCAGATCATCGACATCAATATGGATGAGGGGATGCTCGACGCCGAAGCGGCGATGGTGCGCTTCCTGAATCTGATTGCCGGTGAGCCAGACATCGCCCGCGTACCGATCATGATCGACTCCTCCAAATGGGATGTCATCGAAAAAGGGCTGAAGTGTATCCAGGGCAAAGGCATCGTTAACTCGATTTCGATGAAAGAGGGGGTTGAGAGTTTTATCCACCATGCGAAGCAGGTGCGTCGTTACGGCGCCGCCGTGGTGGTGATGGCCTTTGACGAAGTCGGCCAGGCCGATACCCGCGAGCGCAAAATTGAGATCTGCCGCCGCGCATACAAGATTTTGACCGAAGAGGTAGGCTTTCCACCGGAAGACATCATCTTCGACCCAAATATTTTTGCCGTGGCAACCGGCATTGAAGAGCATAACAACTACGCGCAGGACTTTATTGGCGCCTGTGAAGACATCAAACGCGAGCTGCCGCACGCGCTGATCTCCGGCGGCGTATCGAACGTCTCGTTCTCGTTCCGCGGTAACGACCCGGTACGTGAGGCCATTCACGCCGTGTTCCTCTACTATGCCATCCGCAACGGCATGGATATGGGCATCGTCAACGCCGGACAGCTGGCAATTTACGACGACCTGCCCGCCGAACTGCGCGACGCGGTAGAGGATGTGATCCTTAACCGCCGCGACGACGCCACCGAGCGTATGCTGGAGCTGGCGGAGAAATACCGCGGCAGTAAATCCGATGACGCAGTCAATGTTCAGCAGGCCGAATGGCGCGCCTGGGACGTGAAAAAGCGTCTGGAGTATTCACTGGTTAAAGGCATTACCGAATTTATTGAAATCGATACTGAAGAGGCCCGCCAGCAGGCTGCGCGCCCGATAGAGGTGATTGAAGGCCCGCTGATGGACGGCATGAACGTAGTGGGCGATCTCTTCGGCGAGGGCAAAATGTTCCTGCCGCAGGTGGTGAAATCCGCACGCGTAATGAAACAGGCGGTGGCCTACCTTGAGCCGTACATTGAAGCCAGCAAAGAGAAAGGCTCCAGCAACGGCAAAATGGTCATCGCCACGGTAAAAGGCGACGTGCACGACATCGGCAAGAATATCGTCGGCGTGGTTTTGCAGTGCAACAACTACGAGATTATCGACCTCGGCGTCATGGTCCCGGCGGAGAAAATCCTCAAAACCGCGCGGGAAGTAAACGCCGACCTGATTGGCCTCTCCGGGCTGATTACCCCGTCGCTGGACGAGATGGTCAACGTGGCGAAGGAGATGGAGCGGCAGGGCTTTACCATTCCGCTGCTGATTGGCGGAGCCACCACCTCAAAAGCGCACACGGCGGTGAAAATCGAGCAGAACTACAGCGGGCCGACGGTATACGTGCAGAACGCCTCTCGCACCGTGGGCGTGGTATCCGCGCTGCTCTCCGAAACTCAGCGCGATGACTTTGTCGCGCGTACCCGTAAAGAGTACGAAACCGTGCGCATCCAGCATGGCCGTAAAAAACCACGCACGCCGCCGGTCACGCTGCAGGCGGCACGGGAAAACGATCTGGCGTTTGACTGGTCTGCCTATACGCCGCCGGTGGCACATCGTCTGGGCGTGCAGGAGGTTACCGCCAGCATCGAAACGCTGCGTAACTACATCGACTGGACGCCGTTCTTTATGACCTGGTCGCTGGCGGGCAAGTACCCGCGTATCCTCGAAGACGAGGTGGTGGGGGAAGAGGCGAAGCGCCTGTTCAAAGATGCCAACGACATGCTCGATACCCTGAGTGCGGAGAAAACCCTTAATCCGCGCGGCGTAGTGGGCCTGTTCCCGGCCAACCGCGTGGGCGACGACGTGGAAATTTATCGGGATGAAACCCGTACCCAGGTGCTGGCCGTCAGTCGCCATCTGCGTCAGCAAACCGAGAAAATCGGCTTTGCCAACTACTGCCTCGCCGATTTCGTGGCGCCAAAGCTTTCCGGAAAAGCAGATTACATCGGCGCCTTCGCCGTAACCGGCGGCCTGGAAGAGGATGCGCTGGCAGACGCGTTTGACGCGCAGCATGATGATTACAACAAAATCATGGTGAAAGCGATCGCCGACCGTCTGGCAGAGGCCTTTGCAGAGTATCTGCACGAGCGCGTGCGTAAAGTGCACTGGGGATATGCGGCGAACGAGAACCTCAGCAACGAGGATCTGATCCGCGAAAACTACCAGGGTATCCGTCCGGCGCCGGGCTATCCGGCCTGTCCGGAACACACTGAAAAGGGCACCATCTGGAAATTACTGGACGTAGAGGCTCATACCGGAATGAAGCTCACTGAGTCCTTCGCCATGTGGCCTGGCGCGTCCGTTTCCGGCTGGTACTTCAGCCATCCCGACAGTAAATACTTCGCGGTGGCGCAGCTTCAGCGCGATCAGATTGAAGACTATGCCCGACGCAAAGGGATGAGCGTGTCGGAAGTGGAGCGCTGGTTAGCACCTAACCTCGGTTACGATGCCGATTAACCTGCCCGCTCGCAGCAGGGCTGCCTCACTCGGGACGCCCTGTGCCTGATCTGGCTGTGCCAGAACTCACGTCACCTTTCCTTACAACTAACAGGGCGCTCATCGGGCGCCCTTTCTCTTTCTTACATTTAAACCCTTATACTGGAGTAAGGATGAATTAACGATAAGGAGAAACCACTTCCGTGCTGACTCTGTTACACCTGCTCTCTGCAGTGGCGCTGCTGGTATGGGGTACCCATATTGTCCGTACCGGTGTGATGCGCGTGTTCGGCGCACGTTTACGTACTGTTCTTAGCCGAAGCGTTGAGAAGAAGCCGCTCGCCTTTTGCGCGGGCATTGGCGTGACTGCTTTAGTGCAAAGCAGTAATGCTACGACTATGCTGGTCACCTCCTTTGTGGCGCAGGACCTGGTGGCGTTGACCCCTGCGCTGGTGATCGTGCTCGGTGCCGATGTGGGTACCGCGCTGATGGCGCGTGTCCTGACGTTTGATCTCTCCTGGCTCTCGCCGCTGCTGATTTTTATCGGCGTTATCTTCTTTCTGGGGCGTAAGCAGACCCGCGCCGGGCAGCTCGGGCGCGTGGGGATTGGCCTCGGTCTGATCCTGCTGGCGCTGGAGCTGATTGTGCAGGCCGTTACGCCGATCACCCAGGCCAACGGTGTGCAGGTCATCTTTGCCTCCCTGACCGGCGATATCATGCTGGATGCGCTCATCGGCGCGGTCTTTGCCATCGTCAGCTACTCCAGCCTGGCGGCGGTGCTACTGACGGCGACGTTAACGGCCGCCGGTGCCATCTCTTTCCCGGTGGCGCTCTGTCTGGTGATTGGCGCTAACCTCGGTTCCGGCCTGCTGGCGATGCTCAACAACAGCGCCGCCAATGCCGCTGCCCGCCGCGTGGCGCTGGGCAGCCTGCTGTTTAAGCTGGTGGGCAGTTTGATCATCCTGCCGTTTGTTCACCCGCTGGCGAATCTGATGGATAACCTGCCGCTGCCGAAGGCGGAGCTGGTGATCTACTTCCACGTCTTCTACAACCTGGTGCGCTGCCTGGCGATGGTGCCTTTCGCCGGGCCGATGGCGCGCTTCTGCGAACGGATGATCCGCGACGAGCCCGAGCTGGATTCGCGCCTCAAACCCAAGCACCTGGATACCTCCGCGCTGGATACGCCAGCGCTGGCGCTGGCCAATGCCGCCCGTGAGACGTTGCGAATGGGCGATGCCATGGAAACCATGCTCGATGGGCTGCAAAAAGTGATGCGTGGCGAACCGCGGGAAGAGAAAGCGCTGCGTAAACTCGCCGACGATATTAACGTGCTCTACACCGCTATCAAGCTCTATCTGGCTCGCATGCCGCAGGATGAACTGGCGGAAGAGGAGTCCCGCCGCTGGGCGGAGATTATCGAAATGTCGCTTAACCTTGAGCAGGCATCCGATATTGTGGAACGCATGGGCAGCGAAATTGCCGACAAATCGCTGGCGGCCCGTCGCGCATTCTCCCTTGAAGGGTTACAAGAGCTGGAAGCGTTACATGAACAGCTGGTGAGTAACCTGAAGCTGGCCATGTCGGTCTTCTTCTCCAGCGACGTGCCCAGCGCACGCCGCCTGCGCCGTAACAAGCACCGTTTCCGCATCCTTAACCGCCGTTATTCCCACGCTCACGTCGAGCGTCTGCATCAGCAGAACGTGCAAAGCATCGAAACCAGCTCCCTGCACCTGGGCCTGCTGGGGGATATGAAGCGTCTCAATTCGCTGTTCTGCGCGGTGGCGTATAGCGTGATGGAGCAGCCGGACGAAGATGATGAGCGGGATGAGTATTAATCTCTGAAAGCGCCTCGCAGTTTGCCTTTCTCAGGCGTGACGACATCCCTTCCTAGATATAACGTTGCATCACGGGTAAAGCACTTATCCGCGTTGGAACGTTTTATGTTTTTGCGTGTATAAAATTTTATACAATGATGTGGTATGCTTTCACAAAGGCCTGCAATGCGGCCTATCGCATGGATGGGAAGTGCGTACGACGATTTGCTCGGCTTTCCAGAAGAGATACGAAGAGACGCGGGTTATCAACTACACCGCCTGCAATCTGGTCTGGAGGCCGCGGACTGGAAGCCTATGTCAGAGATTGGCAAGGGCGTCGCCGAAATTCGGCTTTGGGGAAAGGCGGGGGCATTTCGTATTCTCTACCTGGCCCGTTTTGACGATATTGTCTATGTACTTCATTGCTTTAATAAGAAAACACAGCGGACATCACACCAGGATAAACAGATTGCGAAGGTACGTTTGCACGCGGTGCTTGATGCCCGGAGGGGATAAAATGGGAAAGAACATTGATACGAAAATTCGCCATGTGACGGCAATAGACGCCAACGTTTTTGCTGAGCTGGGGTTTGACGGTGATGAGGCTGAGCAGTTACGGGAAAAAGCGGAGAAGGAAGTAGAACAACTGCTCGCGATCAAGCGACAGCTTATGCAGGAAATTTCCACGTGGATCGCTGAAAACAAGCTGCGCCAGGCCGACGCGGCTGCAAGGTTAAACGTATCCCGTCCACGTGTCTCCGATGTCGTCAACCTCAAAACGAGTAAGTTTACGCTTGATACGCTGGTCATGATGCTGAGCAAACTTGGAAAACCTGTTTCAGTTACTGTGGGCTAATCTTTTTACCAGCCCAAACCTAAGGTATATTTCGCCCTTCACAGGAGAAACTATGCTGCCAGAACAATCAACCCGATTAAATAAATACATTAGCGAGAGCGGAATTTGCTCACGTCGCGAAGCAGACCGTTACATCGAACAGGGTAACGTGTTTATCAACGGCAAACGCGCCACCATTGGCGACCAGGTTACGCCCGGCGACGTGGTGAAAGTAAATGGTCAACTCATCGAGCCGCGTGATGCAGAAGACCTGGTATTTATCGCGTTGAACAAACCGGTTGGCATCGTTAGCACCACCGAAGATGGCGAGCGCGATAACATCGTTGATTTCGTCAACCACAGCACCCGCATCTTCCCGATTGGCCGCCTGGATAAAGACTCTCAGGGGCTGATTTTCCTCACCAACCATGGTGATCTGGTTAACAAAATCCTGCGTGCCGGTAACGATCACGAGAAAGAGTACATTGTGACGGTGAACAAAGCGGTCACCGATGAATTTATCCAGGGCATGGGCGCAGGCGTGCCGATTTTGGGCACCGTCACGAAGAAATGTAAGGTGAAGAAAGAGGGACCATTCTCGTTTCGCATTACATTGGTACAGGGACTAAACCGCCAGATCCGTCGTATGTGCGAGCATTTCGGCTATGAAGTCACAAAGCTCGAACGCACGCGCATTATGAACGTCAGCCTGTCCGGTATTCCGCTGGGCGAGTGGCGCGACCTGACCGGCGACGAGCTGATTGAGCTGTTCAGGCTGATCGAAAACTCCTCTTCTGAAGCGAAGCCAAAGGCGAAAGCAAAACCGAAAACGCAGGCGATTAAGCGCCCGGTCGTGAAGGCGCCGCCTGCTGAAGAAAAAGGGCGGGGCAAGCCCGCGGGGAAACGCTTTACCCAGCCGGGCCGTAAAAAGAAAGGGCGCTAATTAGCGCCTTCCACGGGTTGATGTACTGGCTGACCAGGAGAAGGTCGCCTCTGCATCCGGTTTATAAGCCTGCTCTTTTTTCAGCTTGCGGGCTTTCTTCGCCGCGGCTTCACGCTGCGCCATCAGTTTATCGATGTACTCTTTTTTAACCTGATTGGTTTCGGCGTTCGTTAGCGTACGGCCATGCGCGATACGGGCGCGATCGAGTAGCGTTTTGAGTTCGCGCTGCTCGGCTTCTGTCATCTCTTTCTGGGTCAAACGGGGTGTCGCCATTGCGAAGCCTCCTGAAGGGGAGGCTTCAGTGTAAAGCAAGTGTCGCCAATTAACCCTGCTTTACCGCATCTTTTTTCGGTTGTTCATCAATCGCTTTGCCGGACCAGTAGCCCGCCAGCAGAGAGCCGGACAGGTTGTGCCAGACGGAGAACAGCGCGCCCGGCAATGCCGCCAGCGGTGAAAAGTAGATCTTGCCAAGCGCCGCCGCCAGGCCGGAGTTCTGCATCCCCACTTCAATGGCCAGCGTGCGGCAGGTGGATTCATCAAAGCCAAAGAGCTTACCGCCCCAGTAGCCACTCAGCAGCCCGATAATGTTGTGCAGCACCACCGCAATAATAACGACAAAGCCGACGGAGGCGATATGTGCAGCCGAGCCGGCCACCACGGCGCTGATAATGGCCAGAATACAGACCATCGAAAAGGCGGGCAGATACGGCTCAACCGCCTTTACCACGCGCGGGAAAAGATGGTGAATAACCAGACCCAGCGCAATAGGGATCACCACGATTTGCAGGATGCTGAGCAGCATTCCCAGCACATCCACCTGAATATGCGCATCAACGTACAGGCGGGTTAACAGCGGGGTGGCGATCACGCCCACCAGGGTCGACACCGAAGAGATAGTCACCGAAAGTGCGACATCCCCTTTTGCCAGATAGATCATTACGTTAGAGGCGGTTCCGCTGGCAACGCTGCCCACCAGTACCATGCCGGCAGAGAGGTCAGGCGGCATTTTAAACGCCATCGCCAGCAGCCAGGCGGCGAGCGGCATGATCAGGTAGTGCAGGAAAGTGCCCGCCGCGACCGGTGCCGGGCGCGACAGCACGCGCTTAAAGTCGTCGATTTTTAAATGGACGCCCATGCCGAACATAATCAGCATCAGCAGGGTTGTGATCCAGGGGCCAATGGCGGTGAAATGGGTGGGCGTGTAATACGCGAGTACAGAGAGCAGCAGTGCCCATAGCGGGAACAGCCTGGTGATAACGGCTAACATAGGTTTTCCTTGCGATTGTGTTGTGTTGTTTCTTTATAAAAAAAGCCGGGTTCGAGCCCGGCCATAGGTATTGTTTATCCTGCTAATGAATTTTATTCAAACAAATTCTCTTCATGATCCCGCGCGGAGGCTCTCCCAGCTCAGCCCAAAGCGGGCCAGGTATTTACGTAACCTGTCGGCATCGTTTGGATTCGCCTTTTTTAATCGCGAAACAGCAAAAAGCTCACGGCCCGCCTCGGAGAGTGAAGCACTGCGCCGACACACCTCCAGCACCGTCTCCAGCTGACGCTGCTCGAAGAGATCGATCTCAGGCAGTGGCGTTGTCGACGCTGTTTGCCAACTGGCCTGCAGGCGCTCAATTTCCTCTTCTACCAGCATCAGGGTAATGCGTCCCTGTTCGGCAAGGGTCGCCATGCGCGCTATCGATGCGCTCAGTTCGCGGAAATTACCGCGCCACAGCGCGGAGGGAGAACTGGCGAAGCGCAGATAGCGTTCGCGCGCGTCTTTATCAAATCGTACCTGCGCCTGCGCTTCGGTCGAAAAACGGTGCAGTTCGTACTCTACGTTCGGCGCAATATCCTCCCGGCGCTGTGCCAGCCCCGGCAGCGCGAAGCTCCACATATTGATACGGGCGTAGAGATCTTCGCGAAAACGACCTTCTGCCACCCACTGACGCAGATCCCGGTGAGTGCCCGCGATCAGCTGAAAATCACTCTGCACCTCTTTATCCGAACCAAACGGGAAAAAGGTCTTCTCTTCAATGGCCTTTAACAGCATGGCCTGTTCGTCGAGGCCCAGTTCCGCAACCTCATCTAAAAACAGCACGCCGCCGTCGGCCTCACGTAATAGCCCCGTTCGGGCCGTCTGCGCGCCGGTAAAGGCCCCTTTCACATGGCCGAACAACGTCGACATGGCGTTGTCGCCGCGCAGCGTGGCGCAGTTCACCGCGACTAATCTGCCAGAGACCCGATGGCGCGCCTGTTTAAGCTGATAAATACGGTTGGCGAGAAACGACTTGCCAGCCCCCGTTGGGCCTGTCAGCAGTAGAGGCGCCGTAGAACGCAGCGCAACGCGCTCAATCTGATCGATAAGGGCGTTAAAAGTGGCATTGCGGGTGTCGATTCCGGCTTTCAGGAACGAAACGGACTGCTGCTGCTCGCGCTGAAAGCGGCTGGTTAAGGTCGTATACCGGCTCAAATCCAGGTCGATGATTGAGTAACTGCCCGCGGCGATGGCCTCTTCCGGCGCGCCTCTGGCGGCCGGGCCGGTTTGCAACAGGCTGGCGGGGAGGTAGCGCGCTTCGGTCAGCAAAAACCAGCAAATCTGCGCCACGTGCGTCCCGGTGGTGATGTGCACCAGGTACTCTTCATTGTCCGTATCGAAGGGGTAGTGGGTCGCAAAGTCGAGAAACGCAGCGTACACCTCTTCAAAATCCCAGGGGTCTTTTATGATGACCGGGCAAGGGCGAACCTCGGTATGGGGTGAAAGAAGGGCGATATCTTCTGCGATCTGCTGAGCCATGCTCTGATCGTGCGGCTGGTGAATGAGCTCCAGCCTGTCGACAGGAAAGTCTGGCTGCTGACACAGCCCGACGGTAGGCCGCCATTTGCGAAAGCGGTTTGCCCGTTTTCCACGTTTATCCATCACCGTGCCTAGCACGCCAATCACCACCCGCCGCTTCTTCATGTTTATCCCACAAGATAAAAATCGATATCAAAAGATAAAAACTATCAGCAGATCATGCAATGTCAAAATAGACGATAAAAAATAAATATCTATTAATTCAAACACATAAAAATTTATTCGCCATTTTCCTTTTGTTGGCACGCTTATGGCAATAACTCCTCTGTCAGCACGTTGAGCTCGCAGGGGGTTAAGGCCCCGCCGGCGCACCAGGAACGGCGAACACTGTTTTCCCGGGGCGTTCCGTCAACCAATGACACCCAGGGGTTCGATTCCCCATTCATTTCCCCAATGAAAACTGGTTGTGACTCGTAAAGGGTAAAGAGGGGCGGTGTTTTAGCCCCAAAGAAGGTGGCCGGTAACGGTGCCGGATCGCAGGCAAGAGGGATCTCCCCTGCGATTTCGCTCCTGCACCCGCCCCTGATTTTAAAAGGAAAATAAAATGATAAAAAAAATTACGGTACGCAAAGGTCAACTGGCGCTGCTGGCGAAGCGTGGCGATTACTACAAGGTACTTGAGGCGGGTGAACACCGCCTGCCATGGTTCAACACGCCGGACGTATTAGTGGTTAGCCGCGACGGCAGTGAAGTCCCGGCAGCACTCGCCGACTATTTACGCCGCTTCCAGCCAGCCTGGGTAGACACATACTGCCTGGTCGTGGAATTAACAGATAATGAAGTCGGGGTGTTGTACAGGAATGGCGTCATTGAGGAGGTGATCCCTCCCGCCTCCCGACGTCTGTTCTGGCAGGACGATGACGCGCTGAAGCTGGTGCGGTTCGACACGCGCCAGGTTCAGGTGCCCGACGACGTGATGGCTGCCGTATTGCAGCCCCGTCGTAACGGCGCGGTGAAAGGGCGCGACGCGATACAGGTGGTTCAGGTGCCTGCCTGGCACGTGGGGGTATTAAAAATCGATGGTGAAACCCAGCCGTTGTTAATGCCGGGCATGAGCGCCTGGTGGAAAGTGAATCATCTGGTCGAGGCGGAAGTGGTCGATACCCGTTTGCAGGTGCTGGAAGTGGCGGGGCAGGAGATCCTGACGAAGGATAAAGTGAACCTGCGCCTCAATCTTGCGGCGAACTGGCGTTATCGCGATGTGTTGCAGGCATTTGGCCAGCTTACCCGTCCGCTTGATCATCTGTACCGCGAACTGCAGTTTGCTCTGCGCGAAGCGGTAGGTACCCGTACGCTGGACGAACTGCTCGAAGATAAGCAGGTCATCGACGAGGTGGTAAGCAAGCAGGTCGATGCCCGAATGGCACCCTTTGGGATCGATATCGCCTCTCTAGGGGTGAAAGACATTGTCTTACCGGGGGATATGAAAACCATCCTCTCCCGCCTGGTTGAGGCTGAAAAATCGGCGCAGGCTAACGTTATTCGCCGACGCGAAGAGACCGCCGCCACCCGTTCGCTGTTAAATACGGCGAAAGTGATGGAAAACAACCCGGTCGCTCTGCGCTTAAAAGAGCTGGAAACGCTGGAAAGAGTGGCAGAACGCATCGACAAAATCTCGGTGTTTGGTGGCCTGGATCAAGTCCTGCACGGATTAGTGAATCTAAAGGGGTAGTGCAATGCAGCATCACGAATTTCAACTTTTGACGGCGCAGAACAGTGCGCCGGTAAAAATGTGGACCCATGGGGTTCCGGTCGAGCCCGAGGCGCAAGAGCAACTGCTGAACACCGCAAGAATGCCCTTTATCTTTAAACATCTGGCGGTGATGCCGGATGTGCATCTCGGTAAAGGGTCGACCATTGGCAGCGTCATTCCGACCAAAGGGGCCATTATTCCGGCGGCGGTGGGCGTCGATATCGGCTGTGGGATGATCGCCGTGCGCACCTCGCTGGTGGCCAGCGATCTGCCAGATAACCTGAGCGGATTGCGTAGCGCCATTGAGCGGGCGGTGCCGCACGGACGGACTAACACCCGTTCTCGTCGCGATAAAGGGGCCTGGGAAACGCCTCCTGCGGAAGTGGATACCCACTGGGCCGGGCTGGCGCCGCGCTTCAAACGGCTGACGGATAAATACCCTCAGTTGCTGAAAACTAACAATTATCAGCATCTGGGTACGCTGGGCACCGGTAACCACTTTATTGAAGTGTGCCTCGATGAACAGCAGCGAGTGTGGGTGATGCTGCACAGCGGTTCGCGCGGCGTAGGAAATGCGATTGGCAACCTGTTTATCACCCTGGCCCAGAAAGATATGCAGCAACATCTCGCGCATTTGCCGGATAAAAACCTGGCGTATTTCCAGGAGGGGAGCCGCCACTATAACGACTACATCGAAGCCGTGGAGTGGGCACAGGATTTTGCGCGTCATAACCGCGAGGTGATGATGTCCCGGGTACTGAGCGCACTGTCACACATAATCGCCAAACCCTTTATGACTCAGCAAGAGGCGGTTAATTGCCACCATAACTACGTGCAAAAAGAGCACCATTTTGGCGAGGAGGTGCTGGTTACGCGTAAAGGGGCGGTGTCGGCGCAAAAGGGGCAGTTGGGGATTATCCCCGGTTCAATGGGAGCGAAGAGCTTTATCGTGCGCGGGTTAGGCAATGAAGAGAGTTTTTGCTCCTGCAGCCACGGGGCCGGGCGTGTAATGAGCCGGACGGCGGCGAAAAAACGGTTCACCGTGGCGGATCAGATCCGCGCCACCGCCCACGTGGAGTGCCGAAAAGACAGCGAGGTGATCGATGAGATCCCCATGGCATATAAAGACATCGAAGCCGTGATGGCGGCGCAATCGTCCCTGGTCGAAGTGGTCCATACCTTGCATCAGGTGGTCTGTGTAAAAGGATAAAAAGATGGCAAATAACGGAGTCGATGCCGCCATGCGTGACCGCGTGCGGCAGCAGCTAGAAGAGGTCGAACGGCGCTTTAACGTGAAGGTGCTTTACGCCTGCGAATCGGGCAGCCGGGGCTGGGGCTTTGCCTCACCGGATAGCGACTACGACGTACGCTTTCTCTATGTGCATCAACCTGAATGGTACCTGCGCGTTGAGCCGCAGCGCGATGTGATAGAGCTGCCGATAGATGACGAACTGGATGTTTGCGGCTGGGAATGGCGCAAAGCGCTGGGCTTGCTCAAGGCGGCGAACCCCACCTTAATCGAGTGGCTCGATTCACCGGTGGTCTATCAGCAGAACGACGCGGTATTAGCGGAGCTGCGAGCATTAGTCCCGCAGTGGTTTTCCCCGGTGCGGGCACGCTGGCACTACTACTCAATGGCACGGAAAAACTTCCGCGGCTATTTGCAGGGGGATGAGGTTCGGCTGAAGAAGTACTTTTACGTTCTGCGTCCGCTGTTAGCGGTGCGCTGGGTCGAAGCGGGCAGAGGGGTGCCGCCGATGCGATTTGCCGAGCTATTGGCAGGAAGCGAGCTGGAGCCGCCGCTACGCCAGGAAATAGATGAACTCCTGGCCATCAAACAGCGCGCCGGTGAAGCGCAGTATGGCCCCCGACGGCCGCTTCTGCACGCGTTTTTGCAGCAAGAGCTGGCGCGGGGTGAGGTGCCGCCTACGCTGCCTGATGGCCGTGAAGGCGACATAAAAACGCTGGATGCCCTGTTGATGAAAACAGTGCTGGCGAGCTAAAAAAAGCCCGGTTGCGATGGCACCGGGCTTTTTTATTATTCGAACAGGTTCTGGTGCAGCTTCTGCACGACCTGCTCCGCTTCGGCACCCGGTACCAGGAAACAGAGGTTATAGCTGGAAGCGCCATAGCAAATCATGCGGATATTAAACGGATCCAATACCCCAAAGACCTCTTTGCCCACGCCACAGGCGCGAGAGAGCTGGTTACCGATAATTGCCACCAGCGCCAGGTTCTCTTCGACTTCCACGCGGCACAGCGAAGAGAGCTCCATCAGCAGCGACTGAGTCAGCAGCGTATCGCCGGTAGAGGTTGAGCCGGTGGTATCCAGCGTCAGGGCGATGCTTACCTCAGAGGTGGTGATCAAATCTACCGAGATATTATGGCGCGCCAGGATACCAAACACTTCTGCCAGAAAACCGCGGGAATGCAGCATATTCAGGCTGTGCAGGGTCACCAGGGTCTGCTTGCGACGCAGGGCCAGCGCGCGGAACAGCGGTGGGTTTTCGGTGTTTTTACACACCAGGGTTCCGCCGGCTTTTGGATCTTTACTTGAACCCACAAAGACCGGAATATCGCTGCGAACGGCCGGCAACAGCGTCGCCGGGTGCAGAACTTTCGCCCCAAAGGTGGCCATCTCTGCCGCCTCTTCGAAGGCGATAACATCAATACGTTTTGCTGCCGGTACTACGCGAGGATCGGTGGTGTAAATGCCTGGTACGTCGGTCCAGATATCGACGCGAGACGCGTGCAGCGCTTCGCCCAGCAGTGCGGCGGTGTAGTCGCTGCCACCACGGCCCAGGGTGGTAGTACGGCCTTTCGCTTCGCTACCAATAAAGCCCTGAGTAATGACCATGCCTTCCGCCAGGCGCGGGGCCAGCTGTTGCGCGGTAAGCTCTGCCAGCGCGGCAATGTCGGGCTCGGCGCGGCCAAAACGGTCGTTGGTGCGCATCACTTTACGCACATCAAACCACTGGGCCTGAACCTGACGTTCACGCAGAATTTCGACAAACAGCAGGGTGGACATCAACTCACCGTGGCTGACCAGTTCGTCGGTGAGCGCGGTAGAGGTCGCCAGCGAGGCGGCTTCTGCCAGGGTGGTGATGTTCTCAAGCAGACGTTCGATCTCCTCGCGAATCACGTTTGGATTCTGCATATGCTCAAGAATATCGAACTGAATTTGGCGCAAGGCGTCGAGTTTAACGAAGCGTTCAGTCGCTTCCAGTCCTTCTGACAGCGCAACCAGCAGATTCGTCACGCCAGCGGATGCAGAGAGCACCACCAGGCGAGTATTCGGATCGGCCAGCACCACATCGGCGCTGCGGTTCATGGCTTCATAATCAGCCACACTGGTGCCGCCAAATTTAGCGACCACAAAACTCGTCATAACAACCTCGTGTCAGGGAATGAATAAAGCGACCGTGGCACAAGATTGAAACGAAAACAGGTGCAGCCGCAGATTACGGCCCTATAAATAAAATGCGGGGGAAGTCCTGTCAATGCTGGGATTATGCGGATTTTTCATGGGGGGGTACCCCTCAGTAACAGGACTTATAACAGGCCATTATTTTATCCTTCGTTTTTGCCCTTTCTGGACAACAATCCACCGCGTCAGGGAGAGAGTACAGCAGCTATACTTTCCGGGTCTTTTCACATGCGTTTGATGCAGACCAGGGCAATGGCATAAAAACCATCACAATTTCTGTTCGCAGGCGCTACAATCGACCGCAGTCACAATTCTCAATTCAGAAGAGTATTGCTATGAAAAACATCAATCCAACGCAGACTTCATCCTGGCAGGCTTTACAAAAGCACTTTGACGAAATGAAAGACGTTTCGATCGCGGACCTCTTCGCAAAAGACGCAGATCGTTTCAGTAAGTTCTCCGCGACCTTTGACGATCAGATGCTGGTGGACTTCTCTAAAAACCGTATCACTGAAGAGACGCTGGCCAAACTGCTGGACCTGGCGAAAGAGACCGATCTGGCCGGGGCGATCAAGTCCATGTTCTCTGGCGAGAAGATCAACCGCACCGAAGACCGTGCCGTGCTGCACGTGGCTCTGCGTAACCGTAGCAATACACCTATCATCGTTGACGGCAAAGATGTGATGCCGGAAGTGAACGCGGTGCTGGAAAAAATGAAAACCTTCTCAGAAGCCATTATTTCGGGCGACTGGAAAGGCTATACCGGTAAAGCGATCACCGACGTGGTGAACATCGGTATCGGCGGCTCCGACCTGGGTCCGTTCATGGTGACCGAAGCGC
>ERZ773187.978-NODE-978-length-23965-cov-5.712380_pt1 | contig 23965 bp, 18 predicted proteins | sample MGYA00511242_ERZ773187 | MGnify/ENA primary metagenome ERZ773187 (study PRJEB29015, sample SAMEA2737744) | human gut metagenome | biome: human gut; feature: human-associated habitat; material: faeces | place: China | collected 2012 ... | reverse complement strand
GCTTGCATGGCATGCAAGAGGTCAGCGGTTCGATCCCGCTATTCTCCACCAAAAAGAAAGACACTGCACAGTTTGTGCAGTGTCTTTCTTTTTGCACCTTTGTTAGTCCTGCCTGATGCAGTAGATGCAGTAAAATAAACGAAGAAACCGCCTTTCCCGTTCGGGAAGGGCGGTTTTGTGCTTATTGAGTATCAGAAAGAGGGCGGCGAGACGGCGAAGATGACCTGCACGGTTTCGTCCGTGGGGTTATACCATCGGTGCATGGCCCCTCCGGGGATGCGGATGCTGTCCTCGTGGTGCAGCGTATAGCTGTCGCCGTCTATCTCGAGCTGGACTTCCTCGCCGGAGTAGAAGAAGGCAACCTCTTCGCCGAAGTGGCCCTTCGGCTCACGGCAGGAGTAGGCCTTGGGCGGGATGACCATCATGCAGAACTCAATCTCGCCGCGGGTGTCCGGTGTCAGCAGCTCGTACACGACGGAAGGCTCCTGCTTGTTGCCCAGCACCATACGGGTGCTCTGGGTGACGACGACAGAGGCATTGTCTTCGTCTTTGAAAAAGTAATAGATGGGCGTTTCCAACGCCGAGCTGATGGTGCGGAGAGTGGGAATGGACGGGTTGACCGCACCGTTTTCGATTTGGCTTATCATGGAGGCCGTCAGGTTCGTCATGGCGGCAAGCTTGCGCACGCTGATTTTTTTGCTGGTGCGGATAGCCTGAAGCTTTTTGCCGAGATTCAATTCTTCCACTGTTCTTCTCCTGAATGTATTTCATTTGTATTATATCGGATTTTCGTGACTTTATCAAGGGAGAAGCTGAGAGTACTGCGAAAACTCTGAAAATGCATTTCGTTCATTTACACTGAACACATGAACGACGTAATGTTGCCTAAAAACGGGAGCCTGCTTTTGTAAAAATAGACGAAAACGCACTGAATGCGTTGGAAAATGCGGGTTTTCCGTTGACAGACACAGAAAAAACATTTATATTAATGCCAATGGAACTTAACAATTCGTTAAGTAAAAATGAACAGAATGGAAAGGAGCATATAATATGTTGGATGTGTTGATCAAGAATGCGAATATCATCGATGGCACCGGAAAGCCGGCCTATAAGGGCAGCATCGGTATTTCCGGCGGAAAGCTGGTCATGGCAGACGGCAGTGAGGAAGCCACCGCTGTCATCGACGCCAGCGGCAAGTACGTCAGCCCCGGCTGGATAGACGCCCACTCCCACGGCGACCTCATTCTTGGCTCGGAAGATGCGCACCTCTTCAAGACCACGCAGGGCGTCACGACCGAGCTGACCGGCCAGTGCGGCCTGTCGATGGCACCGGTCATGCCGGAGAATCTGGCCGCCGTCCAGAACATGCTCTCGATGGGAACGACATGGTTCCCAGATGACATGAAGAACTGGAGCAGCTTCGCACGCTTCCTCGAGTACGCCGACCAGCAGAAGCTCACGGCAAACGCCAAGATGTACATCGGCCACAGCAGCCTACGCATCGCCGTGATGGGCATGGCCAACCGCCCCGCAACAGATGCGGAGCTTGACCGGATGAAGGGCATCCTGCGCGAGGCGATGGAAGACGGCGCAGCCGGCTTCTCCACCGGCCTCATCTATACGCCCAGCTGCTACGCCGAGGAAAAGGAGATCATTGAACTGGCCAAGGTCATCGCCCCCTTCAACGGCATCTACGCCAGCCATATGCGCAACGAGAGCGACAAGATCGTCGAGGCCGTGGAAGAGACCATCAACGTCGGCCGTCAGGCGGGCGTCCTCGTGGACATCTCCCACCACAAGATGCTCGGCAAGCCCAACTGGGGCAAGCAGAAGCAGACCCTCGCCCTCATGCACAAGGCCCGCGACGAGGGCATTCCCGTCATCTGCGACCAGTACCCCTACACCTGCAACATGACGACCCTGAACGCCTGTATGCCGCCGTGGTACTTCGCAAACGGTTTCCATGCCATGACCGACCAGCTGAAGGACAAGGACTTCCGCGCAAAGCTCAAGGCCGAGATGGAAGACCCCGCCACCCCCTACGATAACTACTACCTCAACGCCGGCGGCTGGGGCGGCGTCTATGTTTATTCGGCATCCAAGACGCCGGAGGCCGAGGGCCATTTCATCACAGAGTACGCCGACTCTATCGGCAAAGACCCGTGGGAGGCATTCTTCGATATGTGCGTCGCCAACAACTGTGAGACGGGCGGCGTTTACAGCAGCATGTGCGACGAGGATGTCTGCGAGATCATCCGCGACCCCTACTGCATCGTGGGCAGCGACGGTCTGACACGCAGCTGGAAGGAAAAGGGCCACCCCAGAGCCAGCGGCACCTTCCCGCACGTCATCACTTACTTCGTCAAGGAAAAGAAGATCCTCACCCTCGAAGAGGCTGTCAACAAGATGACCGGCCGCACCGCCGAGTACCTCCGCATCAAAAACAAGGGCCTCATCAAGGAAGGCTATGACGCCGACCTCGTCATCTTCGACTACGACAAGCTTCAGGACACCGCCACTTACAGCAACTCCAACAGCATCACCGAGGGCATCGACTCCGTCTATGTGAACGGCGTGCTCGTCTATAAGGACAAGCAGTTCACCGGTGCTGCTCCGGGCAAGATGCTGCGCCACAACGCATAAATACGTCTTTCCACCGAACAAAATCTACGACAGAAAGGGAAATGATCATGTCTCCATTGATCGCGTTTTTGATCGTCTTCGTGCTCCTGCTCATTGCGCTCATCAAGCTTAAAGTCACCCCCTCTGTTGGTCTGTTTGCCGCCGCCATCATCTTTGGCCTCATGGTCGGGATGCCGGCTGCGGATATTCTGAGCAAGCTGCCCGCCGGCTTCGGCAATATGATGACGAGCATCGGCCTCCTCATCGTGTTCGGCAGCATCTTCGGTGACTTCCTTGGCAACTCGGGCGCGACCGAGGAGCTGGCAAAAGGTATGGTCCGGCTGTTCGGCAAGAAGAACGATTACCTTGCGCTGAACCTCGTCGGCTTCATCCTCTCCATCCCCATCTACTTCGGCTGTGCCTACATCATGACGGCCCCGCTGGTGACTGCCTTGCAGAAGATCAGCAAAAAGAGCATGAAGGGTTATGTCATCGCCATCTTTACCGGCCTGATGCTTACCCACAGCTGCGTCGCACCTACTCCCGGCCCTCTGGCCGTCGCAGGCCAGATTGGCGCGAACGTCGGCTGGTTCATCATCTGGGGCATCATCGTCTGCCTGCCCGCCAGCCTCCTCGTGGGCTGGGTGTATGCGAACCTCGTCAACTCGAAGGAAGAAAAGCAGCGCGCCCGCGACGCGATGAAGGAGATCATGGAGGACGAAGACCTCCTCGCTCCCGACCCCACCAAGCCCTCCGCGCTGAAAGCCTTCCTGCTCGTCATGTTCCCCATCGTCCTCATCGTTTTCGCAGCCATCTTCTCACTGTTCGTCACGGAGGGCCCTGTCTACACCGTCATCAACTTTGTCGGCAACTCCAACATCGCCCTCTTCATCGCCATGCTCGTCACTGGCTATGTTCTGCATCCGTATATGCCTGAAAAGACCGTCATGCAGTACATCGACGCCTATGCAGACCGCACCGGCAATGTCCTGCTCATCGTGGGTGCCGGTGGATGCTTCGCCTCCATGCTGGGGGCAACGACCATGAGCACCGACCTCGTCGCCATCATGTCCGCGACCAAGATGCCCGTCATTCTGCTGGGATTCCTGCTGGCGTTCTGCATCCGCGCCGCTGTCGGCTCTGCCACCGCTGCCATGCTCACCTCCATCGCCATCGCCGGCCCGGTGTGCCTTGCCTCTGGCATGTCGCCCATCATCGCAGGCCTCTCTGTCTGTCTCGGCGCCAACGCCGCCACCTTCCCGACGGACGTTACCTTCTGGTTTCCGTCCACCTACAACGGCCTCGATACCAAAGACTGCCTCGCCACTACGACGATCCCCTGCATTCTGTCCGGTGCCATCGGCATGGTCATTCTGGTCGTGCTCAACGCCTTCTCCGGTGTCCTCCCCGGAATGTTCTGAACGTCGCTTTAGGAATAGGAAAAGGAGAATATTATGCTCTCACCAAATAAGATCATCGCAGGGCGCTCTGCTGCCGACTGGATAAGCTCCTGTCCGGTCGTGGGCGACATCTGCGAGCTGAAGGAAACGGCGTGGCTCAACCCCGACAAGCAGCCGTTTGAACAGGCCAAAGCCGCCTGCCCCCTCGGCATGGCGGACATCGAGGATGCCGCTGCGCGCTTGGAGCGCTTTGCCCCGTACCTGTGCAGGGTCTTCCCCGAGACAGCCGAGAGCCACGGCATCATCGAGTCTGCCGTCCGCCCCATCCCCGCGATGCAGAAGGTGCTGGAAGAAACTTCGGACACTGCCATCGCCGGGCAGGTGTGGATAAAGCTGGACAGTCATCTGCCGATCTCCGGCTCCATCAAGGCCCGCGGCGGCATCTATGAGGTGCTGAAAACGGCGGAGGACATCGCCCTCCAGAGCGGGATGCTCCACCTGACGGACGATTACGCCGTGCTGGACACCGAGCCGTTCCGGGAGCTGTTCTCCCGCTACTCCATCGCTGTCGGCTCCACCGGCAACCTCGGCCTCTCCATCGGCATCATGAGCGCAAAACTCGGCTTCAAAGTCACCGTCCACATGTCTGCGGACGCGCGGCAGTGGAAAAAAGACCTCCTGCGCAGCCGCGGAGTCAAGGTGGTGGAGTACAAGTCCGATTACAGCATCGCCGTGGCCGAGGGCCGCAGGCTGGCCGCAGATGACCCTTACTGCCATTTTGTGGACGACGAAAATTCCAAGACCCTCTTCCTCGGCTACACCGTGGCCGCGCTCCGACTGAAAAAGCAGTTCGACGCTCTGGGCATCATCGTCGATGAAGAGCATCCGCTCTTCGTCTACCTGCCCTGCGGCGTGGGCGGTGGACCCGGCGGCGTGGCCTTTGGACTGAAAATGGTGTTCGGCAATGCGGCGCACTGTTTCTTTGCAGAGCCCACGCATTCCCCGTGTATGATGCTTGGCATGGCGACAGGTGAAAATAACAACGTCTGTGTGCAGGATTTTGGCGTTGACAACCTGACCGCTGCCGACGGCCTCGCCGTGGGACGCGCTTCCGGTTTCGTCGGCGCGCTCATGCGCCCCTTCATGAGCGGCTGCTATTCGATTCAGGATGAGCGGATGTACAAGCTTCTTGCCGAGCTTGCGGACGCCGAAGGCATCTACCTCGAGCCGAGCGCCCTCGCCGGGATGTATGGCCCGGTCCTGACACAGCAGGGCCGGGCGCTCGGCGGGTACGCGGAGCGCGCTGTCCCCGCAGGGGCAATGGCCAACGCCATCCACCTTGTCTGGGCCACGGGCGGCAACATGGTGCCCCGCGAAGAGATGCAGCACTACTACGAGAAGGGAAAAGCCCAATAAATGCCCTGAACCATAAAACAGCAGCGGGTATCCGGTGAGAGCCGGATACCCGCTGCTGTTTATTTATTTGATTCAGTCGTTCTTCACGGCGATGAGCACGCGGATCTTTCCGCCTGCTGCACAGCCGAGGCTGTCGTACCAGCCGATGAGGTGGTAATCTTCGGCGTTGACCTGCGAGAGGGTGGTGGCGTAATACTGGCCCTTGTACCACAGGTACACCTGCATATCGTCGGCAAGCTCATAGCGCTTGGAGCCGCTCATGGCCGAGGCCGCGCCCAGCTTGTCGATGTTGATGGGGACCAGCTGCACCATCGACTTCACGGTGCCGGAGGGGCTGGTGCTGACGGCGATGCCGCCGGCCAGGACCGGGTACTTCACCGAGGTCTGGTAGCTGACAGCCTTGCCATCGACATAGCAGCTGTAGGCGGCACCCTTGGCCACCCAGCTCAGCACGCTGCTCACGGCGCCGCTGGTGTTGTCAGCGGCGAGGTTGAGCACATAGCTGGCGAGGCTTCCGGTGCTGGACGTCAGGCTCTGCCAGAGGGTAGAGCCGATGCTGCCATCCACGATGCCCCACAAGATTTCGCTGGTGGTGGGGAGGACGATGTCCTTCACGTCGGAGACGATCTGACCGTCCGACTTGCTGGTAGTGGTCGTGGTGGTGGAGTTGTCGGAATCGGTGAGGGAGGACTTCACCTTGGAATCGACCTTGTCGCCCACGGTGGTGGTGAGGTTTTTCACGTCGTCCAGCACACCGTAGGTGTAGAGGTCGCCGGTGACATTGGAGAGGATGAGGCGGTCGATCTGGCCGTTCTCGTTGGTGGTGTAGTAGCGGACGTCAGAGTTCGAAAGAGTTACCCCCGATAGTCGGCTGGGAACAACAGTCCCAGCCACACCCTCCGAAGTCGTATCCAGAATTTCTGCGTTCTCGGCCAAAGGGATACTGCCCAGAGCAGAGGCATCTTCGTTGATGGTGCCGCTGGTGGAGCGGCTCTCCAGCTTTTCGACGGACTCACCGTCGGCGGTCACGGATACCTCGACGAGGGTACCGGCCAGATAGTTGAGGCTCTTGTCCACATGGACCGTGCGGGCGGTGCCGTCAGTACACATGACGGAGACTTCCTGCTGGACGTCTGCGCCGTTTTCCTCGGTCAGGCTGCGGGATGAGGACTGGACCACGCCGTAGAACAGGGCGTCGGCCTCGTCTCCGGTGAGGACGGAGACGACCTCATCGTTCATGCCCAGCAGCAGAGTGACCACCTGGCCCACGCCGCCGCCATTCAGAGAGGAGAGGGTGGCGGCAGCAGAGGAACTGCCGATGGTGTAGGTGGTGCCGGCCACGGTCACAGCCGTGGGAGCGCTGGCCGTGGGGGAGACGGCCGTGATGCGGCCAGCGGCTTTGCGGGAGTAGACCCAGAGGGTGCGGGCGCTCTCACTGTAGTAGTAGACATCGTAGGCGGAGAGGTCGGCCGACGAAACGACGGAGCCGTTGCGGTAGATGGAGGCGGGGACGAAGGGCAGGACGGTGTTCGCACCGACCACGAAAGGACCTTCCACACTGTCCATGACGATGGAGGAAACGTCTACCTGACCGTCGGTGACGTTGAAGCCGATGGTGCTGCCGTAGACTTGACCGTCACTCGTGGAAGCCGTCAGAGCGTTGTAGACCAGCTGTGCGCCCTCGGCCAGTGTGAGGACGCTGCCCTGCGAGGCGGAGATGCCGCTGCGCAGGCCCAGAGAGGAAGCCTTGTTGAGCTGTGCGGCGGGGAAGGTGCCGCTGAGGGCGGTGACGTCATAGCCCAGCAGCTTGAGCACGGCGGTGCAGGCCTCCTCGAGGGTCACAGTGTTGTCGGGGCGGAAGCTGCCGTCCAGATAGCCGCTGAGCCAGCTCTGCTGGACTACCACTCGGATGTAGGGGCCATAGGCCGAGGCTCCGTTCACATCGGAAAACAGGGTGCCGGAGCTGCCCTGTGCAGCCACATTCTCCCGGTAGGAGGAAAAGGCCGTCAGCAGCCGGGCAAGCTGGCCCCGGGTAAGGGGAGTATCGGGGTCGGCGGCCTGCTCGGTGGTCATGCCGCCCAGAGCCACAGCGGCCTGCACGGCGGCGTTGGAGCCAGCCGCAGACGCAGGCATCACCAGCAGGGATGCTGAGATGCTGAGCGCCAGCAAAAACGCGAGAAATCGTTTTTTCATGGTGTTACTCCTTAATCATATCTGAGAGCTTCAATGGGGTTCAGCCGTGCGGCGCGGCGGGCGGGCAGGAAGCCGAAGAGCACGCCGATGCCCACCGAAATGCTGAAGGCCACGGCCACAGAGCCGATGGAGGGGGAGACGGTGAGGGTCATATCGGTGAGGACCATCGGAAGGATGTGGTTCGCCACGGCAGAGAGCAGGTAACCCAGCCCGATGCCCAGCACGCCGCCGAGGGCCGAGGTGGCGGCGGCTTCGGTGACGAAGAGGCCGAGGATGGTGCTCTCCTGTGCGCCGAGGGCTTTGCGGATGCCGATCTCCCGGGTGCGCTCCGTCACCGATACCATCATGATGTTCATGATGCCGATGCCGCCCACGAGCAGGGAGATGGCCGCGATGGCGGTCAGGATGGTGACGACCATGTTGACCATGGAGGTCATGGTGTCCAGCATCTCACTGAGGCTGGTGACCATATAGCCGCTGTCCGAGTGGAGAAGGCTCTTCAGAGCATCTTCAAAGATGGTCTTGCCCTCGGAGAGCTTCGATTCGTCGGCGATGGTGACGGAATAGGAGCTGACGGTGCTGGACTTGGCGACCCGCAGCGCTGTGGTGTAAGGCACGAATATCATATCATCGTTGCTGCCTTCCTGGTTTTCCAGGTCGGTGACCTTGGCTTCCAGCACACTGACGATGGTGTAGCGGGTAGAGCCGATCTTGATGGTCTGGCCCACGGCGTTTCCGCCATAGGCGACGCGGTTGATGTAGGCACCCACGACGCAGACCTTTTTGTTGTTTTCGAGGTCCACATAGTTGAGGAGCCGCCCTTCGTCGATGGTGTAGCCCAGTATATCGAAGTAGACCTCGCTGACGCCCTTGACGGTGGTGTTGGAGTAGCTGTCGGTGCCGACCTTGACGGTGCCGCTGACGGTGCCGGTGGGGGAGACGGACGTGAAGAGGTCGGGGTGGGACTCCACGATGTCGTACACCGCATCCACCGACACATTGCGGGAGCCGCGGTCCATGATTTGAACGCTCAGGATGTTGGTGCCCATATCGGCGAAGCCGTCCTTGATGCTCTGGGTCATGCCGTTGCCGAGGCCGACGATGACGATGACGGCCATGACGCCGATGATGATGCCCAGCATGGTGAGGAGGGTGCGGAATTTATTGCTCCAGATGTTCTGGAACGCCTGACGGATGGTCTCGTATATCATGTGGCCGCCTCCTGTTTCGTGAAGGTGAGGGTGGGCTGCACCACCGCCTCGGGGGCATGGGCGTCGCCGTCATAGACGACACAGCCATCTTTCAGCCGGATGATGCGCTCCGCCTGCACGGCGATGGAGTTGTCATGGGTGATGAGGACGACGGTGTTGCCCTGTTTGTGCAGGTCTTGGAGCATCCCCAGCACTTCGCGGCTGGTGTGGCTGTCCAGAGCACCGGTGGGTTCGTCGGCCAGAATGACCGCCGGGTCCCAGGCCAGCGCACGGGCGATGGACACGCGCTGCTGCTGGCCGCCGGAGAGCTGATTGGGCTTGTTTTTGAGTTTGGTGCCGAGGCCCACCCGCTCAAGAGTGGCTTTCGCTTTCGCGTGGCGCTGAGCGGCGGGGATGCCGGCGTAGACGAGGGGGACTTCCACGTTTTCCAGAAGGGAGAGCTTGGGCAGAAGATTGTACTGCTGGAAAATGAAGCCCAGCTTCTCGTTCCGGATGTTTGCCAGCTCCCGGCGGGTCATCCTGCCGACATCGCGGCCATCCAGAAGATAAGCGCCTTCGGTAGGCACGTCCAGACAGCCGATGATGTTCATACAAGTGGATTTACCAGAACCGGACTGGCCGACGATGGCCACGAACTCGCCCTTGTTGATTTGGAAAGAGACGTGGTCGGCGGCTTTCACGAGGGTGTCGCCCATCTGGTAATATTTGCAGACGGAGTCGAACTCAATGAGTGCGCTCATCAGAAGCCACCTCCCGGCGCTCCGCCGCCTCCGGGACCACCGCCTCCGGGCATCCTGCCGCCCGGGAAGCCGTTCTGGTCATCGCTGCTGGATCTGGTGGCTGCGTCGGCGGCGTAGGCGATGGTGTCGCCCTCCTCGAGGCCGCTGGTGACGGCAATGTAGTCGTCGTCGCTGACGCCGGTGGTCACCTTGACGTAGACATAGCCGTCGGGGACCTTCATGCTGGAAACAGCGTTGGCGGCAGAGGGGGAAGACTCGGTGACGAGGACGTAGCTGCCCCGGACGATGGCTGCGTTGGGGACCGAAAGGGCATCTTCGGCGCTGGCAATGTCGATGACGGCAGTGGCATTCATGCCGGGCATGAGGCTGCCGGTGTCGTCGATGCGGATGGTGACGGGGTAGGTGGTGGTGCCGCCGCTGGTGGTGCCGGCGGAGGAGATGCTGGTGACGACGCCCTCAAAGGTGCGGTCGCTGATGGCGTCGGCGGTGATCTTGGCCTTCTGGCCCACCTGAATGTCGAGAATGTCCAGCTCATCGACGTCCAGCGTCATCTCGAGGTAGCTCAAATCGTAGATGATGCACATGGTCTCGGTGGTGGAAGAGCTGCTGCCTACGGTGTCGCCGACCTTGACATCTTTTGCGATGATGGTGCCGCTGATGGGGGAGGTGATGGTATAGTCCTCCATAGAGCGCTGGGTGTCGTCAAGAGAGATCTCGGCGCTGCGCAGGCTGTTGGAAGCCGACTTCACCTGTTTGGTGAGGGAAGAGCTGGAAAGCTGGACGAGGGCGGTGTCCACGCCGACAGTGCTGCCTTCCCTCACGCAGAGGGCGGCCACAGTGCCGCTGGCAGCGGCAGTGATGATCTGCTCATACTGGCAGGTGAAGTGTGCCGAGCTCATGGCGCTGACGCCATTGATGGAGGCCGTGCCGGACATGGTGGTGTTCAGGGGGCCGGGGTTCGACACGGCGATGACCACCGAGCGGACGGCGAGGTTGCCGCTGGAAAGGCTGTCGGCACCGGAGATGGACTGGATGGTGCCGGTGGTCGTCTCAAAGGTGCCGTCGATGATTACATCCACGCTCTGGCCGACAAAATAAGTGATGGCGTCGGCGGCGGGGAAGTCTAGGGTCAGCAGCAGGGTGGAATCATCGCGGACGACGGCCACTTCCTGCCCGGCAGAGATGACGTCGCCCGCCTTGACCTTCAGGGAAGAGACTGTGCCACGGACAGAGCTGTGGATGTACTGGGCATCCACGGCGTCGTCGTAGCTGCTCTGGGCCTGCTCGAGAGAAAGCTGGGCTTTCTCCACGCTGCTGGCCATGTCGGAGCTGTCGATGGTGTAGAGCACATCGCCCTTGTTGACAGTGTCACCTACCTCGAAGTCAGCGGTCAGGACGGTACCTTTGACCATGGGTTTGACAGTGTAGGTGTCGGCGGCGGTGATGGTGCCGTCGGCGCTGTAGCTGTTGACGATGTCCCGCTTTTCGGGTCTCGTCTCGACATACTGGGCGCTGGCGGCAGCGGGTTTTGCACTGTTCTTCGGGACAAGCACGGCTGCGGCCACCGCTGCCGCACAGATGGCGGCAGTGATGGGCTTCCAGTGCTTTTTGATAAAGGGCTTCACGCCCGCCGGAGTCGGCTGGGCAGAGGCCGTGTCAAGACCGACGAGATATTCCGGATCGACCTTGTCCTGTGGTTTCTTTTTTGATAGCATGGTGATTTGCCCCTCCTAAGAGATTTCGCGGGGAGCACTTCTCCCCATCTGACAGGGAAAAGTATACATTCCAAATCTTAGGAAATGCCCGAGAAATTTATTAAGAAGGACTTAAGCGGTTTGAATTTTTCATGAAACCCTCTCAGGCGCTTCGCGCCAGCTCTCCCAAGGGGAGAGCCTTTGGCAGGCCGGGCAGCTTTCGTCTGACTGCTGAAGGTGTAATATGGCGCAAAAAAGAGTGCTCCGCTGCAGAGGGCAGCGGCTTCGGAACGATGTTCCTTGTCAAGCTGCTGCTAATCTCTACAGCGGAGCACTATATGTTACGATAAATTGAGCCTTGTTCGTACAGTATGAACCTTGCCGACACGCCAGAGGCTCCCCCTCTGGGGGAGCAGTCACGCCTGCGGCGTGACTGAGAGGGCTATGGGAAACAGCAGCGTGATGCAAAAGCGTTCGCCGCTCTGCTCGATGCGGCATACTGCGTGCATCTTTTCCATCATGGTTTCGATGCTGGTGAGGCCGACCTTGGTGCTGTCGGTGCGGTGCTGGCCGGGGAGGACGGCATTTTCAAAGGCAAGCCCGGCTTTGCCGTTCTCTTTGACGAAGCGGACGGAAATGTCCTGCGCCGGGTCGGCATATTTGAGCAGGTTCGAGGTGATGTTGTCGAGGATGCGGCGGACGTACTGCTCTTTTACGGTTAGGGTGTCGTCCTCCTCGCCCAGCTCGAGGGCGCAGGCAAAGCCACGCTCCTGCAGCTCGCCCACCATCTCGGTCAGCGGCTCCTCGAATATCTGGGAGAAGCGGGCCGGCGGGTCGAGGACGGCCACGGTATCCCGGGTGACGAGGGCGTATTCGAAGAGGTTGTCCGACAGCTGCTTGAGCTGGCGGGCCTTGGTGTCTATCTTGGCAAGGTAATCTTCGGCCTGCGCCGTCGTCTCATATTTGCGGTGGCGAAGGATCTCGGTGTAGAGCAGCAGGGTGGTCAGGGGCGTGCGCAGGTCGTGGCTCATCTCGGTGATGAGGTTCTTCACCTTGGCGGCGGCGGCCGCCTCGTCCTCGTGCTGCTGGCGGAGGGTGAGACGCATGGAGTCGAGGCTGGACGCCAGCGTCGTCAGCTCGTCGCTGCCCTGCACCGTGATAGGATGGTCGAGGTCGCCGCCCTCCATGGCCTGGATCTCTTCACTGAGCTGGACGATGTACTTCACGATGCCCCGGCTCCCCCAGAGGAAAAAGAGGGGGAAGGATGCGAGGCAGAGGACGAACAGGAGGTCACAGCCGGTGCTGTAGCAGGCGTCGAAACCGTTGTAGTAGAGCAGGGCCGTGATCTCACCGTCCGAGAAGTTCAGGGTGTAGACGGGCGACCAGTCGTAGAAGGGACCGTGCTTGTGACTGTCGGTCAGCTCAGGGGCCTCCGGGTCGTCGTTCTTGTAGTAGCGGCGGGGGGCGTAGGACGAATAAATGAGCTTCTGGTCGCGGTAAAGCTCCAACAGGTTATAGCGATGGCTCCGCGTCCAGTCGGTGAGCTTTTTGATGTCTGTGCTGGAAAGCTTGTTCTCGTCGATGTAAGTCTGAAGCTCATCGACCTGCCGCTGGGACGCCTGCTGCTGAACCTCTGGCTGGTCGAAATAAAGGCGGAGGCCCTTGTTCAGCACCACCTGCAGAAAGCCCAGCAGCAGAAAGCTCGCCAGTCCCGACAGGACGATGAGCCGGGTGAACTGTTTCGCCAGACCGTGTTTTTCAGGCGTTGCCATTGTCATCCTCCTGCGCCGCAAAGCGGTAGCCTTTGCCCCAGATAGTGCAGATGCGCTGAGGATTCTGAGGGTTATGCTCTACTTTCATCCGCAGATTGCGGATATGCACCATGACGGTGCCGTTGGAGACGTAGAAATACGGCTCGCCCCACACGGTCTCGTAGATGACCTGCACCGGGAAGATGCGCTGGGGGCTCTGCATCAGCAGCTTGAGAATCTTGTACTCGGTCTCGGTCAGGTCGGCCTCCTGCTCGTCCACCCAGACCCGGTTGCAGTCCAGCGCAATGCGCACGCCGTGGAGCTCCAGCATCTGGGCGTCGGGCCTGGGGTGGTGAGGTTCGGCCGGAGCCTTACCCTGATAGATGCAGTAGCGGCGCAGCAGGGCCTTGACCCGGGCGCTCAGCTCCGCGAAGGAGAAGGGCTTGGCCAGGTAGTCGTCGCCGCCTGCCGTCAGGCCCAGCAGCTTGTCCGACTCCTGCGATTTTGCGGTGAGAAAGAGGATGGGGACGGTGGAGGTCTTCCGGATCTCCTCGCAGACCCGCAGGCCGCTCATGCCGGGCATCATGATGTCGAGGATGACCAGATCGACTTCCGGTGTGAGCAGGCTGAGGGCGCGGGGGCCATTTTCGGCTTCGAGGATGCGGTAGCCCTCCCCGGACAGAAGGATGCGCACGCCGTCCCGGATGTCCGGGTCATCCTCTACGATCATGATGGTCTGCATAGTCTATGATTCCTTTCCTGTATTGCATAGTATCAGTATAGCAGATTTTCTGCATTGTGGACAGCTTATCACATACTTCTTGGGATTTGTGGGATAAGATCCTAAGGAATTCTTAAGAAAGCGGCCATTTTGCCTCTTGCGGAGCGGGGCGGGGGAGAGTATTCTTATAGAAGAATACACAGGAAGTGAGGGTATCCCTATGCACAAAAAAGTTTTGGTATGTCTGCCCCTGAACGACACCCACCGCGCCGCGCTGGAGGCATCCGTGCCGGAATTTGAATTCCGTTTCAACGCACTGGACGATGTCCACACCGAAGATGTGCTCTGGGCCGACATCGTGCTGGGCAACGCACCGGTGTCGATGATCCGCCAGAACAAGCACATCGAGTGGTTCCAGTCCAACTCCGCCGGCCCCGACGCCTATCTGAAGCCCGGCGTCCTGCCCGAAAACTGCATGGTGACCAACGCCACCGGTGCCTACGGTCTGGCCATCAGCGAGTGGATGCTGGCCATGTGGTTGGGCATCCAGAAGGATATGTTCCTCTACCGCGACCGCCAGAACCAGCGCCAGTGGGCTCCCATCGACCGCCCCGTGAGGGGCATCACCGGGGCGCGGGTGCTCTGCGTCGGCATGGGCGACATCGGCTCCAACTTTGCCCGCCGCGCCCATATGCTGGGCGCTGAGGTGGTGGGCGTCCGCCGCACGGTCCACCCCGACACGCCCTGCCCGGACTACTGCCTGCGTGTGGTGGCCCAGAGCCAGCTGGACGAGGAGCTGCCTGAGGCTGACCTCATCGCCCTGAGCCTGCCCGGCACCCCCGAGACCAACAAGCTGTTCAACGCCGAGCGCTTCGCCCGCTGCAAGGACGGTGCCATCCTCATCAACGTGGGCCGCGGCACCACCGTGGACAGCGACGCCCTCGTGGAGGCCCTGCGCAGCGGCAAAATTTTTGGCGCGGGCCTCGACGTCACCGACCCGGAACCTCTGCCTGCCGACCACCCGCTGTGGGGTGAGCCGGGCGCTATCATCACGCCCCACAACTCCGGCAAGTTCAGCCTGCCCAAGACGCTGGACAACATCGTGGACATCTTCATCCACAACCTCAAGCGCTACGCTGATGGCCTGCCGCTGGACAATCAGGTCAACCGCACCACCCGCTATGCCGCCGACCAGAACGGCGGCCACCGCCTGCTGAGCACCCTGTAAAACGCTGTAACGATGAAAACGCCATCTGCGCCGAGACGCAGATGGCGTTTTTGCTACTTCACAGAGATGACCGGCGGCGGGAAGCTGTCCAGCGCCGTCCAGTCGGGCTTATAGATGCGGAGGAAAAGGTGGAATTTTTCGTCCGAGACGGGGAGCCAGTTGGTAGTGTCCTCGGGCGCGTCCTTGGAGAGGGTGACGTCCACCGAGCCGTCGGCGTTCCGATGGAGGCCGGAACGATCGTTCACGCAGTAGCGGCTGATGGGGTTGTCGATGAGGAAGTTGTCCTCGCCGTAGGCCGTCACCGACCAGAAGCCGTTGCCCACTGTGGGCGGGAGGGCGTCGAAGTGGAGCGTGTAGGTCTTTTGGCCCGTAAGGTCGGCCCCGGCGCTGTCGGTGGAGGTGCGCGGGTAGATGGCGATGTCGGTGGTGTTGGCCCCGAGGCCCATCAGGGCGACCATCGTCCGGTAGTCGTAGGCGGTGCCGAAATTGCCGATGGGGTCGCCATAGTAGATCCACTGGCCCATCTGGCGGGAATAGCGTGCTGCCTGTGCCCGGAGGCTGCTCTTGAGCTGAAGGAGCAGCCGCTTCCAGCGCAGCCCGCCGAGAGGGCCGAGGGCGGAGGCGTCGAACTGCTGGCCCGGGCCGACGGAAAGGGCCGCGAGGCTGCGGAGAAGAGGCGCGTCCGCCTCGGCGGGCGGGTCTGTCTCCATCAGCCGGTTGGCGGTGTCGAAAAACTCCTGCGGCGTCATGGCGAGTACCTTCTGCACCGGGACGAAATCGTTCTCCGGAGAATAGCTCCCTTCCGGCGCAGCGGCCAGCCCGGCGGGGTAGGCCGAGAGGGGCATCAGCTGCATCCGGCCCTGAAGCGCCGCCACGTTCGGCAGGTCGTCCGGCCCGGAGAGCATGATGCGGGCGATGGTCCAGACCGTCCGGGTGGGAATGTCGATGCGCCGGACGCCCTCGGGCAGCGTGCCCTCCCAGCTCGAGTAGGCGATGGCGTAGGCCCCGGGTGCTTCCAGCACGGCGGCGGTGTTCGTCCATGCGTCCAGTACCTGCACGTTGAAAAAGCGGTCGGCCTCCGGCACGACGTAGATTTGAGGCTCGGCGCTGACGTCCAGCCACGCCTGCGTGTAGATGGTGTCCACATTGGGGCTGACGACCGTGCGGCTGGAAGCGTCCAGCAGCTTCCGAGCGTGGATGAACTGGTTGACGGGGGCGCGGCTGGCGGAAGCGGTCTTCGTGTTGGTGGAGACGGTCTTGGTGGCGTCCACGAGCACCAGCGGGAAGGCGTAGAGATAAGCTTCTTCCAGCAGGGTCTGGATGGCAGAAGCCGCATCGGCTTTCTGGGCCGGTAGCAGCGTGACGCCGCAGGCGGCGGCAGCGGCAGAGGAGAGCTTGAGGAAATCGCGGCGGGTCATTTTCATGGCGGGAGTCCTCCTGCTTTGTCAGATTCATCGTGCCAGCACCACCGAGAGGGTGACTTCCTTGGCGTCGGGCGAGAGGTCGAAGCTGCCGCCGTCTTGTGCGGTGAGGCAGATGGTGTAGACCTTCTTCGCGCTGAGACGGGCCGGGGCATCGTCGAAGTGCCAGTCGGACACCTCGTGGTAGCGGCCATCCGTGCCGAGGGCGAAGAGCTTATAGTCGGCGGCATTTCCGGTCAAGCCGTTGATGCGGAAAGAAACAGTCGTCGCGGGGTGGAGGTTGTCGAGGGTGGCGGTGTGGAGCCAGCTTGCGGGGGTGCCGGCGCCGCCTGCGGCCTGGAACTCTGCCGCCGAGAGCACCCGGCGGGAGGTCTTGTCCAGATCGACCTTCCGGTAGGGCATCTCGGGCAGGAAGACGAAGCGGTCCTGCAGGCGGAGAAGCTCTTTGTAGCCGGTGGGGCAGTAGAGCTTGTTGCCGTCACGGCCCGCGTACATACCGATGGCCATGTTGTTGTAGCCGTAGAGGGAGGCAACGTCCACAGTGAGGACGGTCTTTCCGGTGTCGAAGTCCAGCACGATGTACTGCCACATGCCGCTGTCCACGTCCTGCACGAAGCCGTAGATATAGCCGGTGGCGGTGGAGAGCTTCATCATGGAAGTGTCGCTGAGATCGTCGCGGCACCAGATGCTCTTCATGGTCCAGCCGTCGGCGGTGCGGATGGTGTCCACCCGTTCGACGCCGGGCATGATCATACAGTTGCCCTTGAGCAGCCAGTTGCGGTCGTAGATGTTCTCGTAGCTCTGGATGGACGAGTCGCTGTCGGGCTTTGCGAGGTTGGGGCTGCCTGCGCCGAACCAGTTGCAGACGATGGTGCTGACCCGGCCATTGCCGTGGTCGTAGACGATGGCCGAATTTTCCACCGACACCGGCATGTTGGCGGGCAGCTCGTCGATGACCGGGTGGCTGGCGGCGACTTCGCCGGTGTGGATGTCCACAGCCATCAGGCTGACGGTCTCGAGGTTGTCGGTGAAGAAGACCAACTCCCGGCTCAGAGAGGGCGAGCAGCCGCCGCCCCATGCCAGACCGCCGCCGGTGGTGGCAGCGCCTTCGCGGCTGTCTTTTGCGCCCACGCTGTCGTAGGGGGTGCGCCAGACGACTTCAACGCCGCCGTTGGCACGCAGCAGGTAGCAGGCAAGGTTCGTCAGGATGACCGCACCCTCCCGGCAGGAGGCAATGCCGTTTTCAGCACCCTCGCCCGGAGCGGGAGCGTAGACATGGACTTCGTGGTCGAGGTCGGCGGTGCCGCCGGCAAGGATGGCGTCGATGGCATTGTGGGAGATGTAGCCCATCGCGCCCTGCTGGCCGCGGCTGGGGTAGATGCGGAAGCCGCCGGTGACGAACCAGAGGTTGCCGTCGTAGTCAAAGACGATGGAGAGCAGGTTCTGCTCGAGGCTGCGGCCAAGCACCCGCTCGGCAGCCTCTTTGATGTTGATGTCCAGTACCTTTTCAAAAACCGGCAGAGGCGTACCGTTCTCGTCGGTGGCACGAAGCATCAGCACATGGTTGTGGCTGGTGGGGCAGACGATGAGGTTGCGCCCGTCCACAAAGGAATAGGAGCTTTGGATGAGATAGCCGCCTCCGTCGTGCTTGGCGGGAGAGAAAAAGCCGATGGTGCGGACTTCTTCTGCGTCGAGGTCGCGGATGGCCAGACCGCCCAGGAACGGGCTGACGGGGTTATCGAAGTTGTCGAAGAAGATGGCCGGGGAGGCGTTGGGGTTCGTCTTTTCCATTGCCACGTTGACCTCGGGGCAGATGCCCACGGGGAGGACGGCGTCGGTGGAGTCGGTGTTGTAGCAGTCGTGGTGGATGTTTGACTCGCTGCGGCCCATAAAGGGATTGGCGTCCACAACTTTCGACGTCAGGGGCTTCGGCGGCAGGGCGGTGTCTGCGCCGTGGAAAAGGCCGGACAGAAGGCAGTCTGCCCTGGCGGCAGGGGCCAGCTGGCAGGACAGCAGTGTGAGAGCGGAAGCGCTGAGGAAATTGCGTCGGGTCATTTTCATGGTGGAGTCCTCCTTTTTTGATAACATGACCTCTCAGCCTCCCCTCGATAGGGGAGGTGGCACGCCGCAGGCGTGACGGAGAGGTTAAAGGTTCAATAAAATATTCACCCGGAACAAACCGTTCTCGGTCTCGACGGTCATAGAACCGCCATATCTGGAAACGGCCGTCTGGATGGAGACGAGGCCGATGCCCATTCCGTCGTGTTTCGTGGAGTGGAGGATGCCCTGCTGGCGCTTGAGCACACCGTCATAGCGGTTCTCCACCAGCAGGCCCAGCATGGCGGGGCTCAGCATCCGGGCCATCACCTTCACCTGCCGCTGTTCGGGCGGCAGCTTCTGGCTGGCGTGGAAAGCATTTTCCAACAGATTGCCCAGCATCATGCAGAAGTCGGCCTCCGGGATGGCCAGCTGGCGGGGCAGTTCCAGCCGCCAGTCCACCGGCACGCCGAGGCTGTGGGCCTCGTGGTCGTAGTGACCGGCCAGAGCATCCACGGCAGGATTCGCACAGAGGGTGGGGCGCTCCTCGCTCAGCTCGGATTCGTACTGGTGCAGGTAATTTTTCAGCTCATCCACCTGCCCGGCCTCGGTGAGTCCGGCGATGACATGGAGATGCTGGCGGAAGTCGTGGCGGAGATGCCGCGTCTGCTCCATATAGGCCCGCAGCTCGGTGTAGCGGCGGGATTCCACAGCCAGAAGCTGGTTTTCCCGGTCGAGCTGGGCGCTGCGGGTGTATTCCCGGGCCACCTGATACATCTCGTACAGCAGCAAAAAGATGCCCAGCAGAGAGATGGTGACGGCCAGAACAGAAATGATCATCAGACGGTTGATGAGCACGACGGCCGGGTCCAGCGGCATACAGAAGACGAGGAAAGCCGCGTAGATGGTGGGCAGCGGCCACGCCGACTGCCAGAAGGCTTCGCCCCGGTACTCCCGCAGCAGCCAGCGGCTCCACTGGACGGCGGTGAACCAGAAGATGATGCAGAGCACTGCCGAGAGTCCCAGCTTGAGCAGGGAGGTGGAGACGAGACAGGCCGGGGCGTCGTTGCCTACCTCAGCCCGGGCGTTGAGCACCGTGGAAAGCAGGGTGCAGACTGCCGTCATGACGCCGGAGACGGCGAAGAGAAAGGCGGTCTGGCTCACGGAAACTTCCGGACCCACCCGCCAGCGCAGCAGCCAGAACGCCGCCAGCAGGGTGGGCAGAAGCAGGATGTTGCTGTCCAGCTCGAAGATGGCGCAGAGGGCCGCCGCTGCAAGGCAGATGACCGTGACGAGAGCGGCTGTCAGCACAGCGGTGCGCCGGGGTGCCTTCACATGCTCCCACAGGGGCGCGAGGCAGAGGAATGCCCCCGGGTAGAAGATGGCGAGGTCCAGAAAATAGCGTCCAAATAAAGAAAAGTCCAAGGTCGGGCCTCCTCTCGGCGTCATAGCTCCCGCCGCATATGGCGGAACTGATATTGTGTGAACTGGGCGAACAGGGAGTTCTTGTCCTTCTGACGCACGGGCAGGCAGGTGCCGTCCAGCATCTCGAAGCAGTCACAGTCCAGCCGGAGCACCTTGTCCATGTTCAGGATGACGCCCCGGTTGCAGACGATGAAGTTCTCCTGCGCCCGCAGCAGCTGCTCCACCTGGGAGAAGGTGGAGACTGCCCGGCACTCGCCGTCGTCGCTGACGATGCGGACGTAGTGATTCTGGGCCATGGCGTACTGTATCTTCCGCAGGGGGAGATGTACCTGCTGCCGTGCGATGCGGACTTCCAGCTCCGGTTCAGCCCGGAAGAGAACCCGCCGCAGCTCGTCGGCCAGCTGGAAAAGCTTTTCTTCCCGGTAGGGCTTGAGCAGGTAGTCGAAGGGATGGACGGGGAACGCGTCCCATACGTATTCCGGGGACGAAGTCACGAACACTAGCAGCAGGTCGGGATCGGCCCGGCGCAGGATGCGCGCCGTCTCGATGCCGTTGGTGCCTTCCATGCAGATGTCGAGAAAAATGACCTGATATTCTTTTGAGGGGAACGCCGCCAGAAAAGCGTCGCCGCTCTCATAATGGTCACAGACCAATGGTTGCCCGCCGCCGAAGGCCAGCCGCAAAAGGCTCTCCAACCGCTGAGCGTCGGGCAGGCGGTCTTCTACGACCGCAAATCGAAGCTCCATCCTCAAGTTCCTCCCTTATGACCATATTATAACATAACCATCGGGGCTTAGACACAGCGATTCACGCAGGAAACGACCCCATTCACGCAGGTTTGACAGCCCCGATGCAGCAAAACAAATCGTTCTGGCTCCATCAAACCACAAAACGAAACCTTTGTAAAATATAGAAATTTTATAGACATCTATTCTTTATAAGAATGGATAGCCCTCTCAGTCTGCTTCGCAGACAGCTCCTCCCAAAAGGGAGATGGAAATTTGTGATAGGAGAATGAAGTTTTGTGTTGTTGAAAACTTTCGGCAGACATAGAAAAAGCGCACCCCTTCTGCTTCTGTGTGGAGAAGGGGTGCGCTTCGTTTATACTTCGAGTTCAGGCAACTGCTCTTATTTTTCTCATCTCTTTTCCACTTCTTTGACAAAAAGTGAGATGAAGCACACAAAAGACAACAAAATGCCCGGCACAGAGTAAGCAAAATACTCTGTGCCGGGCGGAGACGAGAAAAAGTTTCTTAGTGGTTGGCGGCGTGGTAGATGGCGATCATGTCGTCGAGGCTGAGTTTTTTGGCCGAGCCGAGGGCGGAGCCGGAAGCCTCGAGGCAGCGGCGGGCCATCTCGTCGATCTGCGCATCGGTGGGGTCGATGCCCAGCTCGTGGAAGCTGGCGGGCATCCCGATGCTGTGGTAGAAGTCCACCATGGCATCGATGCCTTTCAGGGCGATCTCCTCGTCGGTGCCGTCGGTGGTCACGCCCATGACGTTCCGGGCAAAGCGGACGAAGCGGGGCAGGCAGTCCTTGTAGACGTACCGCGCCCAGCTGGGCCAGAGGGCGGCGAGGCCCGCGCCGTGGGTCACGTCGAACATACCGCCCATCTCGTGCTCGAGTTTGTGGGACATAAAGTCGCCGCTGGCGATGCCGCAGCCGGTCAGGCCGTTGTGAGAGAGACTGCCCGCCCACATCACCTCGGCCCGGGCTTCGTAGTTGGCCGGGTCGGTGTGGAGGATGACCGCGTTCTTCATCACGGTGCGCAGCAGGCCTTCGGCCAGCGCGTCGGTCAACTCCATATTGCCGCCATTGGTGAAATAGCGCTCCATGGTGTGCATCATGATGTCGGCGCAGCCGGACTCGGTCTGATAGTCGGGCAGGGTCTTGGTGAGCTCGGGGTCCATGATGGCGAACTTCGGGCGGCTGATGTCGTCGTTGTAGGCCCGCTTCTGGTGGGTGTCCACCCGAGTGATGACGCTGCTGTTGGATGTTTCGCTGCCCGCCGCCGCGATGGTCAGGATGCTGGCCACCGGCAGGCACTTCCTGGCTGTGCGGGTGTGTTCGTACAGCTCCCAGACGTCCTTTTCCGGCTCGGCCAGGCCGTAGGCGATGGCCTTGGCCGTGTCGATGACGCTGCCGCCGCCCACGGCCAGCAGGAAGTCGATGCTGTTCTCTTTGCCGATGCGGATGCCCTCGTAGACCTTGTCGAGGTGGGGGTTCGGCACGACGCCGCCCAGCGTCCAGCTGGAAATGCCGGCCTCAGCCAGCGACTTTTCAGCTCGGTCCAGCACACCGGAGCGGACGGCGCTCTTGCCGCCGTAGACGATGAGGACACGGGTGCCGCCGTATTCGCGCACCAGCGCGCCTACGCGCTGTTCGGTGCCTTTGCCGAAGATGACCCGGGTGGGGGAGTAGAACTCGAAATTGCTTGCCATAGTGGTATTCCTCCTTGTAAGTGCTGCTTTCTGAGCAAAAGTATACACGAAATGGATTCAAAAGTCTACAGGCCCTGCGCCTGCCGCCGCAAAATATCCGGGACAAAACAAAACCCGCATCCTCCCGGCAGGAAAACGGGAGGATGCAGGCTTCATTGGAAAACATCAGACAAAAAACCTGCCGACTCGAGGCGGTTGCAAGCCCTCAGTCGGCAGGATGCTTACTTCTTCGGAGTCATAGCCTCTTGACCTCGATTTCTTCATTTTTCGGTCTGTACCGGACGTTTCATAGAAGATTCTCCTTTGAAACGGTGAAGAACGATCAGCAGGGGAATGAATTTCTTAGTACATTGGAATGACCCTTTTCTTAACCGTTGGAGTGCGGGATACGAATCACAGAGATGAATTTCATATTACCACATTCTTTCGAGTTAGATTTGCGAAGGGAGTGTCATTACTTAGTACATTGGAGTTTCTCCTTTAGAGTTATTCAAATAAGACGTTCCGTACAAAAGCTTTCTTCATTGGGATCACCTTCGGCGGATTTATTTGAACGCGAGGGATTTTATTTCACAGACTGTTCTGTTATTCGCTTTATTGATGCTCAAGAACGGCTCTTGTTGTTGTGTTTTTATACGGGGGAAACATCCCGTTTGTGGTGAGCCTCTGTTTTGCTTCTCAGCGAACCCCGACAGCCTGTCCCTGCTGTGCGGGTTCCATATCGACCATCGGTCTTCGCTCCTTTCTGCTTAAAGTCAGCGGGGTTAGCTCTCATTTGAGCTTCTGCTGTACTTCTCTGGTTTCTGGCTTTATTATACACGCGCGGGCGCGGTTTGTCTATTCGCAGAATGCACAATAAAATAGATATTATTTTTAAAGAAACAACTAAAAAAATGTATTGTTCGCACAAACAGACGGCAGGAACAGCTTCCCTATGCAGTCTGAGCGGCCCGCAGTGCCTTTTGTGGAAAACCTCTGCACAAGAACTGCCAAACTTCGTTCCGGGTGATTGACGGGACGGCGGGAATGCGATAAACTGCCCGAAAATTTCGGGTCGTTCGTGGAAGGATTTGCGCAAAACGGGAGAAAAAGGCAGAAAACTCTTACGCGGGGCGGGAGTTTGTGCTATCATAGCGGGCAATGAATGGTAGTCGTGCAAAGACAGACGAAGGTTCCGCCCTCGTCTGTCTTTTTTTGTGCGGCGAAAGTTCCGAAAGACTTTACCCCACAACACAAATGAGGAGAAAATCAAAAATGCCTAAGACTCTGCTTGAAAAAATCGTCTTTACTGTCGTTATGGCCGCTATCATGGTCTATGGAATGATCGTCTACAATGTCGCCCTCGCCACCGGCGGCGTGACCAACGCCACCTTCGGCATGGCCCTGCATGAGATGCCCATTATGGTGCCGGTGGCCTTCGTGCTGGAGTTCTTCGTGGTGGAAAAGCTGGCGACTGCGCTGGCCTTCACCTTCATACGCCCCACCGACCGGCCGCAGTTCATCACCTATGCCATCTCTCTGATGATCGTCTGCATCATGTGCCCTGTCATGAGCCTTGTGGCAACGGTGCTGTTCAAGGAGCCCAGCTTCGGTACGTGGGTGCATACGTTCGGCTGCAATTTCCCGATGGCTCTGTGCTGGCAGATGTTCTACTGCGGCCCGCTG
>ERZ773187.975-NODE-975-length-24010-cov-9.562346_pt1 | contig 24010 bp, 20 predicted proteins | sample MGYA00511242_ERZ773187 | MGnify/ENA primary metagenome ERZ773187 (study PRJEB29015, sample SAMEA2737744) | human gut metagenome | biome: human gut; feature: human-associated habitat; material: faeces | place: China | collected 2012 ... | reverse complement strand
ACGCCGCCGCAAAATACGGATTGGAATTTATTCGCGGCCTGCGGGCCGCGAACTCTGCGAGACTGCTGGATATTTCCTGCGCCTTTGGCGCAGAAATATCCAGCTTTGTTGTTTTGAAAAAACAACAAAAAAGCGGGGCTGTGCGAATGCACAGCCCCGCTGGGGGGTTATGGGGATTACATCTCCAGATAATTCTTCACCAGCACCTGCAGCAGCTCATCGCGGTCGACCTTGCAGATCAGCGTGCGGGCCGAATTGTGGTTGGTGATATAGGTGGGATCCTCGGAGAGGATATAGCCCACGATCTGGTTGATCGGATCGTAGCCCTTCTCCTTGAGGGCCTCATAGACAGCGGTGAGGATATGATGGATCTGCTGCTCCTTATCCTCAGCGGTATTGAACTTTCTGGTAAACTCATCCATGCGGACACCACCCTTCCAAGAGATATCTCCAGTATACGCTATAAACGCGCCCGTGTAAAGAGGGAAAATTCCCGGTCAGCGGGAGCGCAGCTCCGCGCCGAGCTTCTTGACCAGACGGTGCAGCGCGGAGGACGCGCACTCCTCGATCTCCGCGGAGGTCAGCGTCTTCTCCTGCGAGCCGATGGTCAGGCGGATGGTGACGGACTTCTTGCCGTCCGGCACCTGCTTGCCGCGGTACTCGTCGACGAAGGCGGCATCCTTCAGCAGACCGCCGGTGTGCTTGCCGAGAATCGCCTCACGGACGGCCTCCCACTTGACCTCGCGGTCGAGCAGGACGGACACGTCGTAGTCGGCGACGGGGTACTCGGGCATGTGCGTGAAGGTGTTCGTGCGGGAGCGCAGGGGCTTGAGCAGCTCCTGATCCAGCTCGAAGAGCATGACGGACAGGTTCTTGATGCCGCAGTCCATGGAAGCGCGCTTGCTGAGCAGGGCGAGGTTGCCGACCTGCTCGTCGCCGCAGTAGATGTTCATCCACACGACGTTGTCGGCCCAGCTGGGCTTGCTTACCTGACGGAAGGTGAAGCCCTCCATGTGCGTATAGCGCGGCATCATCTCGACGATGCCCTTGGCCTGACGGAACAGCTCCGTCACGTCCTTCGTCACGGCGGCGACGGCACCGGCGATGTTCTTATGCTCATAGGGCAGCTTCTCGCGCTCGTCGTTGGGGGAGGTGTAGTCGCGGTCGCGGAACACCTTGGCCGTCTCAAAGATGGAGAAGTGGTCAAAATAGCGCTCGTTCTTAGCGACGGACTGCACCAGATTCGGCAGCAGCGAGCAACGGATGAAGCGCTCGGCCGGGGACGGCGGCGTGGACAGCGTCAGCGCGTCGGTCACGTCGGGCAGGAGGGCCTTGAAGTACTCCTCCTCCATCCACGGATAGGTGAAGATCTCCTGCATGTCGCAGCGGAAGGCGAGATACTCCTTGATGTGGCGCTCGAGGTCGAAATCGAGCTGCTTGATCGCGCCGTCAAAGGCGGTGACGATTGGAGCGGCCTCGAAGTTCTCGTAGCCGTACATGCGGGCGACCTCTTCCATGATGTCGGCCTTGATGGACACGTCGCCCGTGGAACGCCACGTCGGAACGACGACGTGCATATTGTCGCCGCTGAAGGTGATCTTGTAACCCAGCGGGAGGAGCATTTTCTCAATCTCGGCGTTCTCCAGACGTTTGCCGAGACGGCGGGCCAGCCAGTCGAGGTCAACGTCGATCTCGGCGCACTGGAGCTTCTTGGGATAGTGGTCGACGAAGCCCGTGACCTTCATCTCGGGATAGAGGTCGCCGAAGAGCTCCATCGACAGGTCAAGCGCCTGGTCGCAGCGCTCGGGGTCGATGGCCTTTTCGTAGCGGGCGGACGCCTCGGTGCGGTTGTCGTAGCGCAGCGCCGTGCGGCGGATGCCGTAGGACTCGAAGTCGGCGATCTCGAGGATGACCTTGTTCGTGTCGGGCAGGATGGAATCCTTCGCGCCGCCCATGACGCCCGCGAGACCGACGGCACCCTCGTCATCGGCGATGATGAGATCGTCGGTGTTCAGGGGCAGCTCCTTGCCGTTGAGGAGCTTGAGCGTCTCATCCTCCTCGGCGCGGCGGACGATGATGTGGCCGGCGATGTGGTCGGAATCGTATGCGTGGGAGGGCTGGCCGGTGGCGAGCATGACGTAGTTCGTCACGTCGACAAGCGCGTTGATCGGGCGCATGCCAACTTTCCAGATGCGGCTCTGCATCCAGTAGGGGGCGGGCTTGACGTACAGCCCCTCGATCTGCGTGCCGGTCATGCGGGGGCAGCGCTCCTCGTCGAGCACGGTGACATGGAAGCCGGAGGTGTTCTCGACGTTGCGGTCGAAGTGCTTGAAGGGCTTGAGCGGCAGGTGGTACAGCGCCGCCAGCTCACGGGCGATGCCGTAGTGGCCCCACAGGTCAGGGCGGTTCGTCATGGACTTGTTGTCGATCTCGAGGAGGATATCGTCCATTCCGAGCGCCGTGGGGAGCGGCGTACCGGCAGGTGCGTCGAAGTCGCTCAAATCGAGGATGACGGCTTCCTCTGCGGGGAAGAGGTCGGCAAGGCCGATCTCGCTCGAGGCGCAGATCATGCCGTAGCTCGCGACGCCGCGCAGCTTCGTCTCCTTGATCTCGACGGGCTCGCCCTCACCGTGCCAGCGGCACATGGCGCCGGGGCAGGCCACGGCGACCTTCATTCCGTCGCGCAGGTTCACGCCGCCGCAGACGATCTCGCGGATGTCGCCGCCGCCGATGTCGGTCCTGCAGACCTTCAGCTTGTCGGCGTTCGGGTGCTGGCAAACCTCCTGCACCACGCCGACGATCATATGGTCGAAGCGGCGGGCCAGATCCTCGGCGTCCTCCACCTCGACGGTGGACATCGTCAGGTCATAGGCCAGACGCTTGAGGTCCATATCCTGCGGCAGGTCCACATAGTCCCTGATCCAGTTCAGTGAAAGTTTCATAGCGTTTTCCCTCCTCTTAGTGGAACTGCTTGAGGAACCGCAGGTCGCCGCTGTGGAACAGGCGGACGTCATCCACGCCGTAGCGCATCATAACCAGACGGTCCAGACCGATGTTGACATAGAAGCCGGTGTACTCGTCGGGATCCAGACCGGCCGCGCGCAGCACGTTCGGGTGCGGCGTACCGCCGGGCATGACCTCGATCCAGCCGACGTGCTTGCACACGCTGCAGCCCTTGCCGCCGCAGACGAGGCAGCCCATGTCGATCTCAAAGCCAGGCTCGACGAACGGGAAGAAGCCCGCGCGCATACGCACCGGGACGTCGCGGCCGAACACCTTCGAGAGGATGCTCTTGATCATCACCTCGCCGGAGGCGAAGCCGAACTCCTTGTCGACGATCAGCGCCTCATACTGGAAGAAGGCGCGCTCGTGGCGGGCGTCGGTCGTCTCATTGCGGTAGACGTGGCCGGGGTAGACGAAGCGGTAGGGAGGCTTGTGCGTCTGCATATAGCGGACGGAGCCGCCGGTCAGGTGCGGGCGCAGGCAGAGCTTGTCCCAGCACTTACCCTTGTCGTGCCCCTCGAGCCAGTAGGTATCCATGCTTTCACGGGCGGGATGGTTCGGGGGGAAATTGAGGTTATCGAACGCGAACAGCTCGCTGGAGATGTCGCTCTCCTCATAGATCTCAAAGCCCATGGAGCGGAACGCGTCGTTCAGGTCATAGCACATCTGCGTGATGGGGTGCAGGCCGCCCGCGAGCGGACGGATGCCGGGCACGGAGATGTCAAAGTCGGACGAGACCTCGGAAGCCTTCATCTTCAGCTCCGTGCGGCGCTCGTCGATCAGCTCAGTCAGCTGCGCCTTCGCGTGGTTGACGGCCTTGCCCATCTCGGGGCGGATGGCCGCGTCGAGCTTCGGCAGCTCCTTGAGCAGCTGCGTCAGCGAACCCTGCTTGCCGAGCAGGACAGCTTTGATCTCCTGCAGCTCGGTCTCACTCTTGACCGCCGCGATGCGCTCTCTGCCCTCCTCGAGCAGATGGTTGAGTTTCTCTTTCATATCGGTCCTCCTTTTAATCGGATGATTTTTGGGATAAAAAAATGCCATTCATCCCAGCTATAGGGACGAAAGGCAACCATATACCTCCGCGGTACCACCCAAATTCGCGGGGAAAGCAATTCTTTCCCTGCGCACTCTTTGACCCTGTAACGGAGGTAAAACCGTCCGCGCATTTCCTCGCGGAAGCTCCCAGGCGAACACTGCGCTGCCTCCCGGGTCGGCTTGCAGCCGGTGACCGACCCTCTCTGCTGGCGACGAATGCACAGAACTTCCTGATCTCTGCTTTTGCATTTACTATATATAACATACCTCCGCGAAAGATGCAAGAGGGAATTTTTCTTTTTGCGGCAAAAAATGGGACTTTTTGCAGAAATTCCACCCGGCGGAACGGACTGCTCTATCCGCGCAGGGCGGACAGAGCGGCCCGCAGACAGCCGCCGATGGGAAACATCACGACAGAAGCTGCCGCAGCTCCGGGACGGCCTCGGCGCAGATGCTAAGCATCAGCTGCATGCCCTTTACGCAGAGATCGGCGCAAAGGTCGGGGCGCATCTCGGGGAGAAACAGAACATCCATCTCCATCTGAACGGAGCGTTCATCCTCACCGGGGAAGCAGAACTTCACGAAGCGGTAGCGGGCGTTGCAGTCCTGCAGCGCGATGAGCGCGTCGAGGTGCCTGCCCTCCGCAACCTGCACCGCGCGGAGGATGCGCAGCGCGGCGCTGCTGCCGTTTTGGGCGAAGATGCACAGCAGGTGCAGCTCCGCCGCGTCCTCATCGCCGTCGAAGACGAGGGAGACGGCCTCATCGCCGCCGTGGGTCTTGCCGAGAAGCTTGTATTTCAGACCGTCGCTCTCAAGCCGGTCGATAAATGCCTGTGTGGTGCGAAACATGGTGCGCCTCCTATATGTAGATGCCCCCATTATAGCCGCCCGCGGCGCGGCGCGTCAACCTCGCGGAGAAAATTTTTGCCCGCGGCGGTCTCTGCGGCAAAAAAGTCTCGCCTGCGACGAAAAAGCGTGCTATACTATCGGGGTATACAGGAAAGGGGGCGGACGGATGGACGAAATCACAGCCGGCGCGGTCTGGCGCAGCCTGCCGCGGCGCGACCCGGCGGGGCATAAGGGCATGTTCGGCAAGGTGATGTGCCTGTGCGGCTGCGTGGGCTTCACCGGCGCGCCGGTCTTTGCCAGCCGCGCGGCGGTGCGCACGGGGTCGGGGCTGGTGTATCTCGGTGTTCCGGCGGCCATCTGGCAGGTGGCCGCGGTCAAGAGCGACGAGGCCATGCCATTTCCGCTACCGGACCGGGACGGGAAGCTCGCCTGCGCGGGCGAGGAGGAGATCCGCCGCCGCGCTGCCGGGTGCGACGCGGTGCTCATCGGCTGCGGCCTCGGGCGCAGCGACGAGAGCGACCGACTCGTGCGGAGCCTGCTTGACCTGCCGCGGCCGCTTGTGCTCGACGCGGACGGCATCAACGCCGTGAGCGGCACGATGGAGCTTCTTTCGGTGCGGCGCGGGCGCGTGACGGTGCTCACCCCGCACGAGGGGGAGTTCCTGCGCGCGGGCGGCGACCTGACGCCGGGGCGAGAGGAAGCGGCACGCCGCTTCGCGCGGCTGCACGGGGTGTATCTGATCCTCAAGGGCCACTGGACGGTCATCGCCGCGCCGGACGGGCGCTGCGCCGTGAATCCGACGGGAAACGCCGGGATGGCCAAGGGCGGCAGCGGCGACGTGCTCTCCGGGATGGTGCTGAGCCTGCTCGGACAGGGGATGGAGCCGTTTGCGGCGTGCTGCGCGGCGGCGTTTCTGCACGGGCGGGCCGGGGATCTCGCGGCGCGGGAGCTCGGCGAGCGCGGTATGACGCCCTCGGATCTGCTCGAGCGGATCCCGCGGGCATTTCTGAGTTTATAAGAGAGAAGATGGGATAGACGGAGAGCCTTCCGGAAAAAAGGAGGGATCACCGTGAAACGAATGGGTTTATGTGCGATGCTGCTGGGGTGCGCGCTGCTGTGCGCCTGCGGTGCGGCGCCCTCTGCGGGGCAGAATCTGCAGGAGCAGTACGCCGCCGTCAAAACGGCGCAGCTGGAGGCGGAGGTGGTGTGCCATCTCGAGGGCGAGAGCCGCAGCTACACCGTGCAGTGCAGCTATGACCGCGGCGGCGATGCCGTCACGACGATCACCACGCCGGAGGAGCTCGCGGGCATCTCGGCGACCGTCTCGGGCAGCGACCTGACGCTGACGTACGACGGGACGGGGCTTGCGGCGGGCCCGCTGCGGGACGTGTGCGCGGCAAACTGCCTGCCGCTGCTGCTGCGGGCGGTTTCGGACGGCTATATCCTCGAGCAGGGGAAGGAGACGATTGAGGGCCAGCCCTGTCTGCGCCTTGCGCTGGATGCGACGCTCCCCTCGGGGGAAAAGGTGCTCTGCACCGGCTGGTTCTACGGCGCGGATCTCACGCCCTGCTACGCGGAATTTTCACAGGACGGCAAGCTCCTCGTCTCGGCGAGGATTACCTATTTTACGTTTGAAGCAGCGCCGGACGGCGCATGAAAGAAAAGAGGAAAACACATGGAATCTACACTGCGGAGAACCTGGGCGGAGATTGATCTCGACGCTCTGGCACACAACTATGAGACGCTGCGCCGCCGGATCGGGGCGAGCGTGAAGTTTCTGGGCGTGGTGAAGGCCGACGCCTACGGACACGGGGCCGTGCGCGTCGCGCAGACGCTGCAGGAGCTGGGCGCGGACTATCTGGCCGTCTCCAGCGCGGACGAGGCGATGGAGCTGCGCGAAAATGGGATCACCATGCCCGTGCTCATCCTCGGCCACACGCCGAAGGAGGAGGTTCCGCTGCTCATCGAGCACCACATCACGCAGGCTGTGACCTGTCAGGCCAAGGCACTGGAGTACAGCCAGGAGGCCGTGCGCTGCGGCGGAACGCTTAAGGTACATATCAAGGTCGATACCGGCATGTCGCGGCTGGGTTTCCTGACGGCGGGCGAGCACTTCGGCACCGGCGTCGAGGCCATCTGTGCCGCCTGCCGCCTGCCGGGGCTGGAGGTGGAGGGCATCTTCACGCACTTCGCCGTCTCCGACGAGACGGACGAGGAGAGCCGCGCCTATACGCTCGCGCAGTTTGATCTGTTCACCCGCGTCATCGAGGCGGCCGAGGGCCAGCTTGGCCGCCGCTTTGCCATCCGGCACTGCGCCAACAGCGGTGCGGTGTCCAGCTACCCGGAGATGCTGCTCGACATGGTGCGTCCCGGCCAGCTGCTCTACGGGTTCGGCGAGTTTGCGGCGGGGCTCGGTCTGCGCCCGGTGATGACGCTGAAAACGACGGTCAGCACCATCAAAACCTATCCGCCGGATACCTGCGTGAGCTACGGGCGGCTGTTCCGCACGACGCGCACGACGCGCATGGGCGTCGTGCCGGTCGGGTACGCCGACGGACTGATGCGGTGCCTGTCTGACCGCTTCTCCATGATGACGCCCGACGGCCCCGCGCCGCAGCGCGGGCGCATCTGCATGGATATGTGCATGATCGATCTGACGGATCTGCCCGAGGTGCAGGTCGGCGACGAGGTGGAGATCTTCGGGCCGGAGAACTCCATCGACAAGCTCGCGGAAATCGGCGGGACGATCCCCTATGAGCTCTCGTGCGCCGTCAGCAAGCGCGTACCGCGCGTGTACCGCCGCAGCGGCGAGGTCGTCGGGCGCGAGCTGCTGCTGCGCTTCTGAGCGAACCTCCACCCGCCGGGGTGCATACGATAAAACGGGGCGCGCAAATGTACGGCGGGTATAAATTCCGCGGCTGCGTGGGACAATGAGAGTGACCGGCGGCGCTTGTATGGCTGCCGCCGGTACTTTAGTGGCGGCGGAGTGTGAACTTTGTGGATACGAATGTCAAGCGCGGCGAAATCTATTATGCCGACCTCAGCCCCGTGGTGGGCAGCGAGCAGGGGGGTGTGCGCCCAGTGCTGATCGTGCAGAACGACACGGGCAACCGGCACAGCCCCACCGTTATCGCAGCGGCGATCACCTCCCAGATGGGGAAGGCGAAGCTGCCCACGCACATCGGACTCTCGGCGCAGAGCAGCGGTCTGCCCAAGGACTCGATTGTCCTGCTCGAGCAGATCCGGACGCTGGATAAAAAGCGCCTGCGCGAGAAGATGGGGCGCGCGGACAGCGCGGTGATGGAGCAGGTGGACGCCGCCATTGCGGTGAGCTTTGGCCTGTCCGGACGGCGGATGATATAGCGGCTCTGCGCCGGGGGATACATAATCCCGCTGCGGAGGGCCGGAGATGAGATGCGGCAGGAGCCGCCGCACGTTGGCGCGGCGGCTCCTGCCGGGGTTTGTGCGGGGGATGGGCGGTGGAATTAGTTTTTGTGCCTCCGGCGGGTTACTTTCTTTCTTCGGCGAAAGAAAGTAACCAATTTCTACCGAAAAGCCACTGTAGGGCGGGTGATATGTGCCCCGCCAAAACGCAAGAACCACGCACTGAAAATTTTGCAGGATCAGCGGCAGCGGCGCACAACGGCAGACGATTCAAAATTTAGGCTGCGTCCTACCGCCCCTTCCTGCCGACCGGAAAGGATTCCAAAACCTTGGTTTTGGCGCGCTTTTGGGTACTTTTCCCGCGCGGGAAAAGTACCCCGCCGGAGGCAGAACACGCCGATTCATTTGCCTATCCGTGCCAAAACGCAGAAATTCCCCCATAACAAAAACAGGACGGACAAGAGCTGTAACTCTTGTCCGTCCTGTTTTCAAAATCAAAAAAACACTTCAGTGCCCGCCGCCGGCCATCATCTTCAGCCCATGTCCGAGCGCGGGGAGCACCGCACTGAGGTTTTCCCGCGCAGCCTTTTCCGAGCCGGGCAGGTTCACAAGCAGTGTCCCGCCGCGCGTCCCGGCGACCGCGCGCGAGAGCATCGCGTGCGGCGTGATCTGCAGACTTGCGTAGAGCATCGCCTGCGGGATGGCGGGAATCTCCCGCTCGAGCACGGCGCGCGTGGCCTCGGGCGTCACGTCGCGCGGGGAGAGCCCCGTGCCGCCCGTTGTCACGACGAGATCGGCATGGAGCGCGTCGCAGCAGTGCAGCAGCGCCGCGCGGATCCGCTCCTGTTCATCCGGAACGATCGCTGTATGGACAACGTCATAGCCCGCCGCGCGGAGCATGTCCGCCACGCACGGCCCGCTCGTGTCAACCGCCGTACCGGCGCTGCAGCGGTCGCTCACGGTGAGCACCGCCGCCGTATAGCCGCCCATTATTCGCTGAACCAGCAGCGCACATACGCCGCAAGGCCGGGGATGATCTCCTTGATGTACTTCTCCGTGGTGCTGATGCACAAGTGATACGTCTCCTTCGCGCCCCACTTGCTGTCGGCGTACATCTCGCGGTACTGCGCGCGGCCGCGGTCAATCTGGCGCATGCGGCGCTCAATGTCGCCGCGGGTGAGCTTCTCGCCCGCGGGAGCGCGGCGCAGGCAGCGCTCAATCTTCGCCTCCTTGTCGGCGTAGACAAAGAGGTTCAGGGGGTGGTAGTCCTTCAGAATGACGTCGGCACAGCGGCCCACGATCACGCAGTCACCCTGCTTGGCGAAGTTCTCGATGATCTGGCGCTGGGCTGCGGCGACGCGGATGGGCTGATCCATCAGCTGGATCGGCGGCATGGCGAAGCTGTGGCCGATGGTCATGGGGTAAGCGGCCTCAATGCTCTTTTCGCCGACGTTAGCGACATAGCGCTCATCAAAGCCATTCTCCTTGGCGATCATCTCGATGATCTGGTGATCATAGCAGGGGATGCCCAGCTCGTCGGCCAGACGCTTGCCCAGCTCACGGCCGCCGCTGCCGAATTCGCGGCTGATCGTAATAATTTTCATATCCAAAACCCTCCTGGTAAAAATACATGTCTCAATGTCTCACCGAGTTCGCGCACTGCAGTGCGTGAATCAGTATTCGTAGCAGCTCCCGCCCACGAACTCGCGCACGATGGAGTTGCGGGGGACATAGGGCGTGTGCAGCGGTGGGACGCTCTGCGCCACGGCCATCATCTCCGTCAGGCCGTGCGCGGCAAGAAATTCGTCGCTCAGCTCCGTGCGGAAGCTGGGAATCTCCTCCATGTACTTCATGAGGATGCACGGCTCGTAGTCGTGGAAGCTGTCGATATGGATGGCGGCGTTGCTCTTATAGGGCTTGATGTAGTTCTCCTCGCCGCGGTCGACGCTCTCGGCGCGCTCGATCGTCTGGCGCAGGCTGTGGCCGCGGGTGTTATAGTCGCGGATCATGCGGCGCACGGTGCGCAGCTGCGCCGGGCGGACGACGGTGTCGTGGTCGGTCAGAATACGTGTGCGGGGGGCGACGTAGATGCCGTTGGCCGCGCCGCGGAGTTTGTCGAAGATCAGCGGATTGAGCATGTGGATGCCCTCGGCGATGACGACGCAGTCGTTCGAGCCCTGCATCTTGCGGTAGCCGCCGGTCATGCCGCTCTTGAAGTCGTACCACGGGATGTCCACCTCGCGCCCGTCGAGCAGCTGGCTGATGCAGGAGATCAGCAGCGGAACGTTCACGCAGTAAGGCGACTCCCAGTCCGTCGCCTCGGGCGGCCGCTGCTCGAGCGGCAGGAAAAAGTTATCCATACTCAGCAGACAGACCTTCACGCCGAGGTTTTCCAGATAGTCCCGCAGGCGCATGGCGGTGGTGGTCTTGCCGGAGCCGGAGGGGCCCGTCAGCGCCACAATGCGCTTGTCGCGTCCGCCGGTCAGGATCGCGGCCGCCGCGGCAGAAACCTTATCGTGAAAGACCTCCTCGCAGTGCAGGACGAATTGCGTCTCGTTGCGCATGGCATAGTTGATGTTCTCCAGATCAATAATGCGCATAAATCGGAATCCTTTCTATTGCAAAATACCCTTGATGCGCAGGGAAGCGGCCGTGCCGGCCCTTGCGTATCAAGGGTATTATAACAGAATGTCACCGGAATAACAAGCGGAATTCTCCCGGCGGCGTCAGTTCGAGGTCGCGTGGTGGACGGGGACGGTGTCCTTCGTGATGGGGGGGAAAGTATAGCCGTTCGCGAGACCGTACTGCAGAATCTCCGGCAGAGCGTCGGCGGTGGTGGTTTTCATGCCCGCATCATGCATCAGTACGACATTGCCGCGGCCCTGGCAGAGCCCGGACTTCACATGAGACAGGATATAATCCTTCGGCTTGGTGTTGCCGTCGGCGTCACCGCTGTCGACGTTCCAGTCAAAATAGGCGAAGCCCTCCTGCTCCACGCGCTTGACAAGACGCGACATGATGCCCTTGCAGTGGTTGGCGCTGATGGTGTTCGACGCGCCGCCGGGGAAGCGGATGAACGTCGCCTCATAGCCGAAGTCCGCGCGCAGACGGTCGCGCAGCTTGTAGATGTTCTCCATGAATGCGTCATCCGAGGCGTAGATCGTCGCGTAGTCGTGGGAATAGCCGTGGATGGCGACGGTGTGTCCCTCGTCGATCATGCGCTGGATGAGCGGCTTGTCCTCCTCAGCATAGTTGAGGATGAAGAACGTCGCCTTTGCGTCGTACTGCTTGAGTGTGTCCAGGACGCGCGGCGTGACGCGCTGGCTGGGGCCATCGTCGAACGTCAGGTAGATGCGGCTGGACTTGTCGGCCTTCTTGACCGTGACGGTGCGCTCGGCGGTCGCGGTGTTGCCCGCCTGGTCGGTCACGGTATAGGTGATCGTGTAGTCACCCGCGGCCGAGGTGTCGACGGTACCGCTCACGGTGACGGAGGAGGTGACGTCGCCGTCGACGTCGTCCGTCGCGGTCACGCCCTTGTCCTTCCAGTCGGCGCCGAGATAGGCGAAGCTGTGCGCGTCGCCACGCAGTTCGATGACAGGGGCGGTCGTGTCGCGGACGGTCACGGTGCGCGTGGCGTGTGCAGTGCGGCCGCGGTAGGTGACGGTGTATGTAATCGTGTAGTCGCCGGGGCGGCGGGTGTCGAGGTCACTCTGCTCCTCCACGTTGCCGCTCAGGTCGGTGCGGCCGCGGTGGGCGCGTGCGCCGGGGTCGGTGTAGTCCGAACAGGCGGAAATCTCCTCGTGCTTTTCACCGTTGAGCGTCAGCACCGGCTGGGGGTTGAGGATAAAATAGCCTGCGATCAGGCTCCATACGCCGATAACCAGCGCGGCCAGTACCGCCGCTCCCACGGCCAGCGGCCAGATCCGCGTATGCCGACGGCGGTGATGATGCTGTTTTTGCAGCGCGGGGGCAGCCGGCTCCATGCGTTTTCCACTCATGCGTAAACCTCCTAAAAATCGAGCCGCCATGCGGCGGCATGTACTCTCTATGCTATTCTATACCCAATTCGACAGGAATCAACCACAATACAATGACAGGCGGTAACAAAAAATATCATTCGTAGAAAATGGGCACAGCCCATTTTCTACGAGAAGGATTCGCTGCGCTTCGCGCCTTGGCCCGCCGGAAAAAACGGACTTCAATTTATTCGCGCCGCTGCGGCGGCGCGAACTCTGTGAGACGTGTGGAATATGACAGGGAAGAGATACCTTATATATGGAAACCGGAAGGCAATGGGGAGATTATCCCAATATACGGAAAAGCTTCGCTATATAAATGACTATAAGAAAAGTTTTATCGCGTCTATAAAAAAGCTGAATTTTACAAAAACCGTCAAAATGTGTAAGATTAGGACAAAGAAAGCAGTAGAAACAGTGCAGTTTGTGCAATCTCACAAAATGAGTACAGCGGGATTGTACAACATGCTGCTTTCCGAAAAGGAGGAGTTATAGAATGAGTAAAAACGGAAACAAGGCTGAAAAGCCCGTCCGCGCGGAGCGCAAGGCGACCTTTGCGGGTGCGCTGATCGCCTTCCTGCTGTGCGTGGCAGTCATCATGGGCGGCATCGTTGGCCTCGGCCTCGACGCCCAGACCGCTCTCGTCGGCGCCATCATCGTGATGATGGTCTTCGGCGTGTGCTTCCTGCACATCAAGTTCCAAGATATGGTGCAGGCGATGGTTCGCTCCCTGAACGATTCCCTCGAGTGTATCCTAATCCTGCTGGTCATCGGTATGCTGATCGCCTCGTGGATGGCATGCGGCACGGTGCCCTACATCATCTACCTCGGCCTCGGTCTTCTGAACCCGTCGTGGTACCTGCCTTTTATCGTCATCATGTGCTCGGTCCTCTCCAGCATCACCGGTTCCTCCTGGACGACGATCGGCACGATCGGCGTGGCCTTCATCGGTATCTCGATGGGCATGGGCCTGCCGGTGCCCCTGACCGCGGGCGCGATCGTCTGCGGCGCGTACTTCGGAGATAAGTGCTCCCCCGTGTCCGATATCGTCGTGTTCAACTCCGGCATCACCAAGCAGAACGTCTACAAGCACGCGAAGAACGTCCTCTGGACGACCGTGCCCGCTCTGGTTGTCTCCCTGATCATCTTCACCGTCCTCGGCATCCGCTACTCCGGCATCGCCATGAATCAGGAGGGTATCGATGTGATCCGCAACGGTCTCGCCGCGAACTACCACTTCAGCCCCGTGCTGTGGATCCCGTTCATCGTGCTCGTCGTGAGCATCGTGCTGAAGGTTCCCGCGCTGGCTTCCCTGATGTTCGGCTGTATTGCCGGTCTGATTGTGGCTCTGATCTTCCAGGGTGACGGCGTCTCCGCTGTCCTCGGCTTCATGTGGAACGGCTACTCCGCCTCCACCGGTCTTGAGAGCATCGACAAGATCCTCAACCGCGGCGGTATGACGAACATGATGTACATCATCGGAATCGTCTTGACGTCCATGTCCCTCGCGGGTCTGTTCGACCGCACGAACCTGCTGCTGACGATCGTCGCCAAGTTCCAGCGCCTGACCCGCACCCGCATCGGCCTGATTGTCACCACGATGGTCACCGGCATCATCACCAGCTTCGTCTGCTCCGACCCCTACATCGCGGCCCTCGTGCCCGTGAAGGCGTTCGAGCATGAGTATGAGAAGCAGGGTCTCGATGTGTGCGTCCTGTCCCGAACCGTCTCCGACGGCGGCATTTGCTTCGCGCCGATGGTTCCTTGGGGCTCGAACGGCGTGTTCTGCGCCACGACGCTGGGCATCACCACCGCGACCTACACCGCCTATTACTTCATGGGATGGCTGACCCCACTGTTTGCCATCCTCTGCGCCATCACCGGCATCGGCATCAAGTATGTTGACGGCAAGAAGCCCGTGAAGGGCCAGAAGGCCGCCGCTGCCGCGAGCACCGAGGCGTAACCCCAACCCCGCAAGAACCCGCATAGACGGACCCTGTTTATAGTAGAGTTGTTGAAACCGAAAGAGTTGAAAGAGAGGTAATTTATCATGATGCAGACTCATATGAGCGACCGCGTTGCCAAGCTCAAGCAGATGCAGAATGACGTCAAGCCCAGCCTGAGTGCTGAGCGCGCCAAGCTCGCCACCGAGGCCATCGAGGCCCACGCGTTTGAGCCGCCGGTCCTGCAGAAGGCCTATATGCTCTCCCACATCCTGCGCAACATGACCGTGTTCATTCAGGACGGCGAGCTGGTCGTCGGCAACCAGGCCGATAAGCCCCGCAGCGCCCCCGTGTTCCCCGAGTTTACCTCCGAGTGGATCGTCGACGAGATCGACGACTTCGCCACCCGTAAGAGCGATCCCCTGACCCTGACGGCCGAGGACCGCGCGACCCTGCTCGAGGTGCTGCCCCGCTGGAAGGGCAAGAGCTTTGACAAGATCGTCGAGCGCGAGCTGCCCGAGGATGTCAAGCACGCGGAGGAGAGCGGCGTTATGACCGTCGGCAACCGCGACTGCTCCACCGGCCATGTCCTGCCCGACTACTTTAACCTCCTGCCCCGCGGCCTGAACTACTACAAGGCCCAGTGCCAGAAGAAGATTGACGAGACCGTCATCGACAGCCAGGAGAAGCAGAATCAGATCGACTTCTGGAACGCCGTCATCATCAGCATCGACGCCGCCGGCGCTTTTGCCAAGCGCTACAGCGATCTGGCTCTGGAGCTCTCCAAGACCGAGAAGGACGAGAAGCGCAAGGCTGAGCTGCTTGAGATCGCCGAGGTCTGCGCGCACGTTCCTCTGGAGCCCGCCCGCACCTTCCATGAGGCCATCCAGTTTGTCTGGTTCATGCACGTCATCATGAACATCGAGAACAACGGCCACGGCGAGTCCCTGCACCGCTTTGACCAGTACATGAACCCCTACTATGTCGCCGACAAGGCCGCCGGCCGCATCACCGAGGACAAGGCCATCGAGCTCATCCAGTGCTTCTTCATCAAGATGACCGATGTCATGAAGCTGCGCGACAAGTTCTACAGCCAGTCCTTCGCGGGCTATCCCCTGTGGCAGAACATCATCATCGGTGGCCAGACCCCAGACGGAAAGGATGCCACGAACGAGACGTCCTTCCTGTGCCTGAAGGCGAACGCCGGTGTCCAGACCTCCCAGCCCACCATGTCCGTGCGCTACTTCAAGGGTCTGAACGAGGATCTGATTCAGGAGGGACTGAAGATGATCCAGGCCGGTATGGCCACCCCCGCGTTCTTCAACGATGAGCTCGTCGTTCCCATGGTCATGGAGAAGACCGGCTGCTCCATCGAGGAGGCCCGCAACTGGGGTATCCACGGCTGCGTCCAGCCCGGCGTCGCCGGCTGCTCCGACGGCCGTCCCACTGTCGGCTACGTCAACATGCTCAAGTGCGTTGAGCTGATGATGCACAACGGCGTCAACCCCGTCAACGGCGAGCAGCTCGGCCCCAAGACCGGCGAGCTCTCCGAGCTGAACACCCTCGAGAAGCTGCAGAAGGCGCTCTACACCCAGATCGACTACTTCATGGATCTGATGATTCGCGGCTTCAACATCGTCGGCTCCCTGCACGCCGTGCGTCAGCCCGTGGTGTTCACGTCCATGCTCGTCAACGACTGCGTGGAGAAGGGCAAGGCCCTGCAGTGCGGCGGCGCCCGCTACAGTGAGTCCGGCGCCTTCGCCGTCAGCATCGGCAACACCGCTGACGCCGTGGCCGCCATCGACACGATCGTCAACCGCGAGCAGAAGCTCACCGCCAAGGAGCTGCTCGACGTGCTGGCCAAGAACTTCGAGGGCAGCGAGGACATCCGTCAGATGCTGCTGAAGAAGGCTCCCAAGTACGGCAACGACAACGAGTATGTCGACGCCATCGCGGCCGACATCATCCGCCACTATGCCAAGAACCTCGAGCAGTATCGCGACTCCCGCGGCGGCCACTTCGTCGAGGTTGTCGAGTCCCAGTCCATGAACGTGTCCCAGGGCAAGTGCGTCCTCGCCTCTCCCGATGGCCGCTTCGCCTATGATCCCGTCAACGATAACTGCTCGCCCGTGATGGGCCGTGACGTCAGCGGTCCCACCGCCTGCATCAACTCCGTGGCGCACCTCGACCAGAAGAACGCCAAGGACGGCTGCCTCTACAACATCCGCTTCGACCCGCGCAGCATCCAGGGTGAGAAGGGCCTGCAGGTGCTCGGCAGCATCGTGAAAACCTACTTCGCCAACATGGGTGAGCACATCCAGATCAACGTCGTCGACGACGCCACGCTGCGTGCCGCTCAGAAGAACCCCGAGAACTACCGCAACCTCCTCGTCCGCGTGGCCGGCTACCTCGCCTACTTCGTCGAGCTGGATTCCGATGTTCAGGAAGCCCTGATCGCCCGTACGTCCCACCATCCCGACTAAGCCGCGGCCACAGGAGGACAGACAATGAATTACATTGGCGGTATCCAGCGCTTCTCCACCGAGGACGGCCCCGGCATCCGTACAACCGTGTTCCTCAAGGGCTGCCCGCTCGCGTGCCGCTGGTGCCATAACCCCGAGCTGCTCGACGGCAGCTATGTGGTTCTCTATCGCGAGAAAAACTGTATCCACTGTGGCCGATGCATCAAAAGCTGCTCTGTGGGGGCGATCCGTCCTCACGAGGGCCGCATTGAGATCGACCGCGCGCGATGTACCGGCTGCGGCGCCTGCGTCGACGCCTGCTGCACCGAGGCGATTTATACGAAGTCGATTGAGTATACGACCGAGGGCCTGATGAAGATCCTCGAGAAGGACCGCGGCTTCTATGAGTCCTCCGGCGGCGGCATTACGCTCAGCGGCGGCGAGGTGCTCGCGCATGTGGACTACGCCATCGAGTTGGCCCGCGAGATCCGCAGACGCGGCTTCTCGCTCGCCATCGAGACGAGCGGCTTCGGCCCGCAGGAGGGGCTGCGCACGCTGGCGGAGCTGTGCGACTACGTGCTCTATGACACGAAGGTCATGGATCCGGAGAAGCATAAGTACTATGTCGGCGTCCTGCCCGACGTCATCCGCCGCAACCTCGAGAGCCTCTGCGCCGACGAGACGCTGCGCCGCAAGATCATCATCCGCGTACCGATGATCCACGGCGTCAACGACGGCGAGGACAATATTACCGCCCTGCGCGACTACATGCTGCGTCTTGGACTCGACACGGTCAATCTGCTGCCGTACCACAACATGGGCATCGGCAAGGCGAGAGAGGCCGGTATCGAGCAGGAGGAGTTTGAAACGCCCTCCGACGAGACGCTCGAGACCGCTCGCGGGATTCTCAGCGACGCGGGCCTACATGTGACCGTCATGGGCCACGAGGGCTAATCAATTTACAGCATACTCCTTATAACTCTTGCAGAAGGATCCCGGCCGCCCAGACGGGGTCCTTCTGCGGTTTCGGGGGCGCGGTGTTCTTACGCTCTGGCGGGGCTATATGTGCTTGCCGGTGACGGATTCCGGCCTGCATATTCACTGCATAACAGCATTTTGCACAGTTTTTGGGCGCACTTGTTTGTGGTGAAATCCATCGCAATATGTTATGATGGTTTAAACATTCATCGCATGTCGCGGCGGTGAAGGTATCACTGCGCGCAGAAAGGAAGGGATGTCTTTGGATATCAAGAAGTATGAAGTCCTGCTCAGTACACTTGACAAGGGATGCTTTGCCAAGGCCTGCGAGGATCTGGGCTATACACAGCCCGCCATCACCCACATGATGAAGAGCATGGAGCGCGAGATTGGCTTTCCGCTGCTCAAGCGCAGCAACAAGGGCATCCAGCTCACGAGTGAGGGCCGCGAGGTGCTGCCGCTGATCCGTGAGCTCGTCGCGGCGAACGACCGCCTCAACAAGCACTATGACATGCTCCGCGGCGTTGAGACGGGCAGTGTCCGCGTCGGTACGTTCCCGACGGTCGGCGGCGCGTGGCTGCCGCGCATCATCGCGCAGTTTGAGAAGAAATACCCGCAGATCCAGATCGACGTTCTCGAGGAGAACAGCATCCACAAGATTGAGGAGTGGCTCACCGGCGGGCGCATCGACGTCGCGTTCTTTGCCCGCCAGCCGTACCACACCTTCGATTGGATTCCGCTGAAGATGGATCCATATTACGGTATTCTGCCACTCGAGCATGAGCTGACGTCCTATGACCGGCTCACCGCGGCGGACTTTGAGAACCAGCCGTTTCTGATGTGCTGCTCGATGGAGGGGCCGGACCTCGACATCACCCGCTTTTTCCAGCAGCACGGCGTCACGATCCGCAGCCGCTTCAACTCGAATCAGGACTTTACCATCGCGCGGATGGTGGAGGCTGGGCTGGGCGTGGCGATTCTGCCGGAGCTGCTGCTCACGTCGCAGCTCACGGGGACGTGTCATGTGGAGACGCGCCCCATCGACCCACCGCTCTACCGCGACCTTGGTATGGCGCTGCGCGCGGGCGAGGGTCTTTCCCCCGCGCTCGACCGGTTCATCAAGTGCGTGAAGGCGATGATGCCGGACCTCAAATAAACTTCGATGAAAAAGGACGTTGCCCTTTTTCATCGAGAGTTCGCTCCGCTCTGCGCCTCGGCTGGCTATGCCAGCCTGCGACACACGCTGGCCCGACATCAACCGTCGGGTCTGCCGAGGCCAGTTCCTTTGGGCCGAGGCTCGCGCAGAGTGTTTTTTGCGGCGTACACGCCGCCGCAAAAAACGGATGGGGGCTTTTTCACGGCCCCCGAGCCGCGAACTCTGTGAGACACTTTGGCAGAATATGAACTGCACCCCACTTGTTAGACAGTATGATATACTATCTAACAAGTGGGGTGTTTTGCTATTGTCTAACTTTTTGGGGTCACTTCATGTTCTCCGCCGTCTTTTTTATTTATTCGCCGCTGCGCAGGCCCGCGACCGAGGAGATCGGGAGCGAGAAGCAGATGGCGCCCGCGGGGGTGCCGGGGCCGGCGTTTTCCTTGATGGCCTTCATGATGGCGGCCTTCTCCTCGCTGCGCGCGACGATGTAGACCACGTCCTTCTCGTCGGCCAGCGTCACGCCGAAGAACTTCTCCGCGCGGCCGGAGCCGGTGCCCTTCGCGTGGAGCACGGTGCCGCCGCCTGCGCCGGCGGAGCGGGCCGCGTCCATGACAAAGTCAGACTGGCCCTCGTTCAGGATGGCGACGATCAGTTCATGTGCAAACGTCATATCCGGGATTCCTCCTGTATCTTTCTTGTCGCTGAGATAAGCCAGCGTCCTGCCGCCCGCGACGCTCTTGAGCGGGATGGAGAGCATGACGCCGTTGCCGGGGATGTCGATAAACAGGCGGCGCTTGGCTGCCTTGAGGAGCTGTCGCTCCTCACTGGCGCTCGCCACACCCGTCACGACGGCCTTGTCCGTCGCTTCGAGCCCATAGAGCGAGAGGTGTTCGCTGCGCGCCGTCCCCACACCGAGGTGCGTGAAGATCATGTGCAGGCCGCAGGAGGCATAGAGATCCTGCATGATCTGTGCCTTGCTGCGGTCGGTGATGCTGATGATACAGTACAGCTCCATCTCAGGCCACCTCCCAGAGTTCGATGATGTCATCGTCGCCGAAGGCCGCGGCGGGGGCGGTCTGCTCGCTGCGGCGGGACTTGACGACGTAGATTGCGCCCATCGCCTGTACGGTGATGAGCGGCATCATCGCCACGAGCGCCACGAGGCCGAACGCGTCGGTCATGACGTTGCCGCCGAGCGCGCCGCAGGCGCCCATCGCCAGCGGGAGCATGAACGTCGCCGTCAGCGGGCCGGAGGCCACGCCGCCGGAGTCGAAGGCGATGGCCGTGAACGTGCGCGGGACGAAGAAGCTCAGCCCCAGCGCGACGGCGTACCCCGGCACGAGGAACCACAGGATCGGAATGCCCGTCAGCACCCGCACCATCGCAAGACCGTTCGCCGCCGCGACGGCGACGGACAGGCTCACGCCCATGGCGCGCGCCGTGATGGTGCCCGCACTGAGCTCCTCCACCTGCCGGTTGAGGATATGGACGGCGGGCTCGGCGTTGATGATGTACCAGCCCATGAGCGTGGACACCGGCACCAGCAGCCACACGCGCCAGCCCACCGTCAGCTGCGCGCCGAGGACATAGCCGAGCGGCGAGAAGCCAATGTTCACGCCCGTGAGAAACAGCACCAGGCCGACATATGTATAGAGGATGCCCGCGAGGATCCGCGCAAACGGCAGCCGCCGCAGGTGCAGCGAGACGACCTGAAACACGAGGAAGAACGCGAAGATCGGCAGCAGCGCCACGGCGACCTCACCCATGTATTCCGGGATGGCGTGCAGGTACTGCCCGCCCATCTCGACGGTGTTTTCCAGCGCGGCGATGACCGTCTCGGCCGCGGCGTCCGTCTCGGGCTGATAGATCGCGCCGAGCAGCAGCACCGCCGCGACCGGCCCGATCGAGCACAGCGCCACAAGACCGAAGCTGTCGGCCTTGGCGTCCTCGTCGCTTCGGATGGACGCGACGCCCACTCCGAGCGCCATGATGAACGGAACCGTCATCGGCCCGGTCGTCACGCCGCCGGAGTCGAACGCGACGGAGAGGATCGACCGGTCAGAGAGAAACGCGCCGAGAAACACGAGCGCGTAGAACACGATCAGCAGCGTCCGCAGCGAGATGCGGAACAGAATACGCGCCATGCAGATCATGAGGAACAGACCCACGCCGACGGACACCGTGAGCACGAGGGCGGTTTTGTCGATGGCGGGGACGTTCGTCGCGAGTACCTGCAGATCCGGTTCGGCGATGGTGATGGCCGCGCCGAGGACAAAGCTCAGCGCGAGGATGAGCCACAGGCGGCGCGACTTCGTCATCTTCGCGCCAATGAGATTGCCGATGCGGCTCATGGACATGTCCGCCCCGAGGGTGAACAGTCCCATTCCGACGATCAGCAGCAGTGACCCGATGAGAAACGAGAGCATCAGCCCCGTGTCGACCGGCACGAGGGCCAGACACAAAACGGCGACGATGACCGTCACGGGGAGGACAGAGGCGACGGCCTCCTTCATTTTTTCGTTGATGGCATACTGAACAGGCAAATGGTTCGCTCCTTTTCCAGAAATTTCCGGCAGCATGCAGCCCGCCTCATCGCCTTCCGAAGCCCGGAGGGCGCAGGCCGAATGCACGCGGTACCTGTTTTCATTATAGCAGAAATCCGCCCCCGTCGCCAGCAAACCACGTTAATATTCTGTGAAGATTTACAAAACAGGCGGCGGGTCGCACGCCCGCCGCCTGTTAAAAAGGTCTCGCCGAGTTCGCGCCGCCGCAGCGGCGCGAATAAATTGCAATCCGTTTTTTTCATCAAAGTGTGCGGGCTGTGCCCGCACACTTTGATGAAGGCTACATGATGCCCGTCGCTTCCTTACTGCGCGCGATGGCCGCGTTCAGGCGGCGCGCCGGGTAGTACAGCAGCAGGCCAAGTACCATAAACAGCACGCACATGCCGAGCAGGATGCCCATGTACTTCCAGTAGGTGGTTCCGTACGCGCCGCCGATCGTCTCGCGGATCATATCCATGCCGTAGTGAAACGGCATGATGGGGTAGAGCGTCTGGAACAGCTGCGGCACCACGTCGATCGGGTAGGTGCCGCCGGAGCCCGCGACCTGCAGCACCATGATGATGACCGAGAGGGCCATGCCGATGTTGTCGAGCGCGTAGACGAGCGAATAGTTCATCACGCAGAAGTTCAGCGAGCACACACAGCAAGCGAGCAGGAAGCGGCCGGGGCTGACGCACTGCATCCCGATGTAGTACAGGCACCCAAGGCCCGTGACGAGGGCCTGAATCTGCCCGATGAGGAAGAACAGGATGAAGCGGCCGAAGTAGCGCTGGGTCGCGTTCACGCCGAGCATGGCCGCGCGGGCCGGGCGCAGCTGCACCTTGACCATCGTGGCCGTGAGGAGCGAGCCGACAAACAGCGCCAGCATGATGTAGTACGGCGCCATGGCCGAACCATAGGTCGAGATCTCATAGACCTTCTCGGTCTTGAGCTCGACGGGGGAGGAGAGGTAGTCCGCCATGCCGTCGGGATTGTTCTCGAGCACGTCGGAGAACTGGCGGAACGCCTCGCTCTCGGAAAAGCTCTTCACGTCGCCCGCGAGCCGCTCCAGACCGGTCGAGAGCGTATTCGTCAGGTTCACGGCGGCGGAGAGGGTATTCTGCGTCTGGCCGAGGGCGGCCTGATAGCCGCTGAGCGTATTCTGCAGGCCGGAGAGCTCCTGTCGTCCCGTGCCGAGGACGGAGCTGAGCTTGCTCAGATCTTCGCGCGCGTTCGCGTTCATCTTGTTGAGGGCACTGTTCACGCTGTCGTTCGCGCGGAGGACGGCCATGCGCAGGTTCTCGCGGATCCTGCTGACCTCGCCGTCGAGCTCCTCGACGGCTTTCTCCCAGTCGGGGCGCTCCTCGATCTTCTGGCGCAGGTCGGCGATGCGGTCGATGGCGGACTGCAGGGCGCTGCGCACCTCGGGGAACTTGTCGAGGATGGGGTTTGCGGCCAGCTCCTCGAGCTTTTCCTGCTGGGCGGCGAGCTGCTTATCGACTTGGTCAAGCCCACCCGTCAGAAACTCGTGCCACTTCGCCGCGTCGCTGAGCGCCTTGTCGATGGACTGCTGCACGCGGTCGAGCTGCTGGTCGACGCGGTCGAGCGCATCAATCACCTCCGTCAGCTCCGCGTTTTCGGGCAGGAGCTGCGAGGCCGAGCCGATGGTGCTCTGGCCGGACTGGAGGACGTTGCCGACGTCGTCGATGACGATCCCGGCGCAGCCGATCAGGTTCCCCGCCTGATCGGACAGGGACTGCAGCGACTGGAGCGTGGCGCTGAGCTGCGCCATGCTGGCCGACGCGTCCTCAAGGTGGACGGTCAGACGCTGCGCCACGTCCTGCGCGTCGAGACCGAGGGCGTTGAAGACGGAGTTCGCCGTGGTGACGGCGTTTGCGACCGTCTCAATGACGGTGCTGTTGATCTCCTCCTGCACGGCGGTCTTGGCCTTGCTGGTGATCTTGGGGGCGATGGCATTTTTCTTCTCGTTTTCGTAGTACTGGATCTGCGGGTGGCGCAGATCACCCTCGAGAATGCTGACAAAGTCGCTCGTCAGATCGGTGGGCATGATGAGCGCGGCGTAATACTCGCCGGACTCAACGCCCGCGAGAGCTTCTTCACGCGTGTCGAGGAACTGCCAGCCCATCTGGTCGTTCGAGTGCAGGGCGTCGATCACCATGTCGCCGATGTTGAGCTTGACGCCGAGGATATCGCGCCCCTCGTCCTCGCTCGCAACGGCGATATGGATGTTCGAGGTGGCGGACGTGCCGTAGGGGTCCCAGTTCGAGAAGATGTTGAACCACGCATACAGGCACGGCACAAGGCACAGGCCGATGATGACGACCACCGTCACGACGCTCGCCGTCAGGCGGCGCCAGTCCGAACGGAAGACGCTGAAAACCTTTCTCACTTCCGTCCCTCCTCTCCCTGCTGCCACAGGTCCTCGGACAGACCCTGCAGCGCCTGGCTCAGCAGAGACAGATCATGCGCCACGCGGGCCATGCGCTGCGGCTCCTGCATGAGCTGATTCAGATCAAGCGGGGCCGTGCGCGGGGCGAGCGCCGTGGGCGCGGCGGGCTGCTGCGCGAGCCACGCCTGCACGCCGGGCAGTGTTTCCTGGAAAAAGTTCAGCGACGCA
>ERZ773187.972-NODE-972-length-24065-cov-3.622324_pt1 | contig 24065 bp, 23 predicted proteins | sample MGYA00511242_ERZ773187 | MGnify/ENA primary metagenome ERZ773187 (study PRJEB29015, sample SAMEA2737744) | human gut metagenome | biome: human gut; feature: human-associated habitat; material: faeces | place: China | collected 2012 ... | reverse complement strand
CCAGCTTCTTCTGGAATAGTTTCGGGGAGAGCCAAAGGACAACTGCTGTGATCACAGAAAAAACAACCAACGACCAATGCAAAAAGGCAAGTCCCAAAATGCTGAACACGATCTGCGCAATTCTGCCTACACAGCCGAAGAAGGGGATCCACGCAAGCTGTTCTAATTGCTTCATATCATTGGTCAGCCGGGCGAGATATTCTCCGGTGTCGGACTGATGAAAATCGGTATGGCTCTTGCGCAGGAAGGAGTGATACAGCCCATCTCGCACCGTATTGTTCAAAGCGCGAATTGTTTTGGCCTGACAATGCTCCTGTAAAGCAGTAAAAAGAAAATAGCCTCCCCAGCAGGTCAGATCAACTGCCGTCCAAAAGATAGTACTCCGCAGATCCAGCAATACCACGGCATCAAAAATCTTCATCAAGGCAAGCTGAATCAGAGCCTGAGCACCATAGGCGATGATGGCAAACAAGCAGGTGAGGGTACTGAGCCTCCATTGCTTTTTCAGATAGTGTATCATTGTTTCCTCCATGCGTATGTCAAAGAGCTTAGAATGTATTTCATGTGCTGTATCTTATCACAAAAGGTTTCGATTGACCATATCGTCTGGTGTAATAAAAAATTACATGGGACGACAGGTTTGCACAAGAGACGCTTGCACACACGTACAAAACCTAGTATATTACAATTATGGCAATACTAAAGTTTGGAGGGAGTTGCTAAATGCAGAATTACAAATTGGGTGAGTATATCCGCCAGCGGCGTTTGGATCTCGGGTTGACACAGGAGCAGGTCTGTGCAGGCATTTGTGAATCCGTTACATTGTCCAGATTTGAAAACGGAAAACAGACCCCCAGCCGAAACCGAATCAATGCGATTCTGCAGCGCCTTGGTCTGCCGGATGACCGATATTATGCGCTGGTAACACCGGAAGAACTGGAAATAGAAGCACTCAAGAAGGAAATTGTTTCCTGTAATGCGCTAAAGTGCGTTGGGGAAGGCTTTGACAAAATAAGTCGGCTTGAGAAAATTGCAAAGCCGGATGATCAAATCACACAACAGTTTATTCTTCGATCGAAAGTCCTTTTGGGAGGATTGGATAAAAGATATTCAAATGACGAGCGGATTCAAATGTTGTTGCAAGCCATTCGGATGACCATACCGGATTTTCAACTGGACAAAATTGAAGACTTTCTCTTTACATTGGATGAAATGAAACTGGTCAATCAAATTGGAAATGCGTATTCTTTGAGCGGTGACAATGAAAAAGCAGCCGATATTTTCTATCGACTGCTTCAATATATAAGAAGGCATCTTCCGGAAACGGTTACTTCAAACAGGATGCTTCCCTTGGTTTTGTATAATTTTGCTAGATCGTTGGATTTGTCGCAAAAGTATGAGGAAGGCGCAAAGGTGGCAAGATACGGAAAAGAAGCATGTATAAAATATGGACATTATCAGGTGCTTCACTCGTGTTTGGAAATCGAAGCTGAATGCGACTTCTTTCTTGGAAAAAAGGAGGAGAGTGTCGAACGATATCGGGAAGCTTTTTACATTTGCAAAGTCATGGGATATGAAGATGATTTGCAGATTATCCGCACAGAAGCAGAAAAGTATCTGAACATCTTATTTTAAATATCATGTAATGTCGTCCTGCGGTGTGGCGGCATCTGCGGATGGAGTAGGACATTCCGGTTTAGTCCTGTATGTAAACGGTGAATATCGGGATGACTCTGACATTGGCAAGCTGATGCACGACTTCAACTGTACCAGCGCCGATGATATGAATTTTGATATCCTTGCCGAAAAGACCCGGTATCTGAAGGAAAATCCGAAGGGATTGAGCGAAATGTGTAAAGTGATGGAAGACCTGAGAGATGAAAGCTATGCAGAAGGTCATGCAGAGGGTCGGGAAGAACAGGCTCAGATGACGGCGAAGAACCTCTATGAGCAGGGTCTGACGGTAAAGCAGATTGCAAGAGCGATTGGCTTCAGCATGGACACAGTGGAAAAGTGGCTCACGCAGAAAGCCGGATAAGAGAATAACCGGAATGGCCAGTGTATTGTACGATTTGCGTATGATACGCTGGCTTTTTTGTTTGGCGGAAGTCAGAGGCAGTCAGAAGTGGGGTGGGGGTAGTTAAAAATCTGGAGCCGGGGGTTATTCTGGCTGAAAGGAAGAGTTGTTTGTTCTCCCCAGTTCGGGACAAAATATGGTGGCTGTTCAGAGAAAACACGTTGCCACAAAGAAAAAGGCACTCGACGTTTAAATCGGATGCCCCATTTTGGTTGTCATGCAAAGTTTTTCCAGACGAGATTTCCCCAAGGCTGCATCTGCTTGAGGCGCTCCGGGTGGGTCAAAATCGCTATATCCGGCAGATGTCCAAATCGAATGCCACCTGGCATTACAACCCCCAATGTTAAAAAGCATGTGGTTTCGTTAGGTGGGCACTTATTTTCGTTTTAGAGTGAGGGTCAAGCTTGTGACAATTTGAAGAAATTGTTCCTTTTCAGATTGATTGGCCACGATTCCAAGCATGACCGCAGCATAAAGAGTCGTATAAAGAAGGACTCCTGCTCCAAATTTCCAGAAGGACCCAGCTGGTTCTATTTTAAGCTGCTGCTTCAGAATCAGTGCACCCATTGTCAACAAAACTGCAGTAATGATGACCGGAGCTGTTTCTTTCCAGAATTTTTTGATATCCAGACCAGCTTTTCTCTGGAAATACCAATTCATAATCAACCCACTGGTCAGGAACATGGAAACACCTGTTGAAAGTGCGGCACCTACAATTCCAATCAATTTTGTAAACAAGACAGTTGTTACAATATTCAGGACAGCGCTCAGGAAATAAATCTTTGCACGAAAGCCATACTGTCCCTTGATCTGCAGAATGCCAAGCCCGAGATTCTGCGCCAGATCGATGGAAAAAGGAAGCATGACGATGATCGCAACCCAATAGGCTTCTTCGTAGCCTTCTCCGACCCACAGCAGCAGAAATTCACGTCCGAAAATGATGAAGCCGGATAAAACCAGAAGAATGATGTAGAAGGTGATCCGTCCTATCCGGATGAACAAATCCGATACTTTCTGCAGACCGTTTTCTTCTTGATACAAGGCGCTGAGTTTTGGATAAAAAACACCGGAGACCTGTGTGCCGAACTGCATGTACATCATGTAAATTTGAGCGCCGACAGAATAAACGGCAACGACTGCGGTGTTGAACATTCGTCCCAGAATGACCTGATCTGTTTTCCAGAAGATCTGATCCGCAATGCTTCCAAGCAGGATGGCAGCAGAAAGCCCAAGGATATTTTTCACGATCCGGGAATCTTTGGGCTGTTTTGTGATCCGTATTTTTAGTTTTTGGGTCACATAGCCATACCGAATTCCAATGGTCAGGAGGTTCAGAAGGACGATCACCACCGAGACTGTGATTGCATATGGGATCCGGCTGACGCACAAAATGACCAGAAGCGGTTGGATGACCTGCATCAGGATGGATAATATCCGCAAAAAGGTGTACTTCTCATGCCCGGTAAGCACAGTCAGATAAACCGAACCCTGCAAGGTGAAAGTCATATTTACGAACAGAAGGATCAGAATAGCAATGCTTTCGTTCAGCTCTGAGGTACTGAATGAACCTGCGTAGAAGCTCCGGAAGGCAAACACCACGGAAACTCCGACCAGATCCAGAATGATTGCCAGAAACCGATAGATGCTTCTTGCCATCGACAGGGTCACAGCGGCTTCTTCATGGTCGCTGCGCCCCAAGGCGTTGCAGTAGTTCCTTAGAATACCGGCCGACACACAGGACTCGAAAACAGTGACATACGAAAAGAATGAGCCGACGATCTGATACAATCCGTATTCACTTTGTCCGAGAAAGTGCAGGAGAACTGGGACGTAGATCATACTGACAACTACGCTCAGGAACACCTGTATATAGGATAATATTGCACCTTTTTTTCGTTCGTTCATGGTTTAGTTATTATTGTTTGATGAATATTCTGATGCTTCTCTTCACTTTGCGAAGTATCGTCCACAGAGAAATATGATCGTTCTTTATTAATTGGAACGAGATGCTTTTTACGATAGTTTCTGTTCTCAAATAGTGATTTCTTCGCCAATTCGGGTATTTTTCTTCAACCCATTCACGTGTTTTTCGGAGCGCCTCTTTATTTCCATCAAAGCTTTCCAGAATACGGATAGAGTTGTAAACCAATATATGCAAAATTGCCAGCCACTCTAGCTCGTCGTGATATTCTGTTTGTATGGGTTCAGTCAGTTGCTGTAGTGCTGTATCAAATGCTCTCACGATGTCAAGCGCTGAATCCTTAGGCGGACTCTGCAATGTACTTCCGGGCCGCCTTACATAATGATATAAGCACTCACCAAGGGTATATTCTTCCCCAATTGCAGCCAGAATTGCGGTCGCAGATGCAAAGTCTTCTCCGATTTTTACTCCTTGTACTAAGTGAATCCCGCACTCACAAAGCGCCCTGCGCTCATAAATCTGCATACATAACGAATCGCTGTACAACAAACCGGTATGCGCACTCGCTTCACTGTATTCTTTGAGCCAACGATCATGCTTTTCCAGAAGAACTCCATTTGGTGAACGGACATCATAATTAAATGCCAACACTTTCGGATGATATTTTTTCAATAGAGCAATGATTTTATCCAATACAATCGTATCGACATAATCATCCGCATCCATAAAGAAGATATGCTGTCCATCTGAACGTTCAAGGCCATATTCCCGGGCTGAGTTTTGTCCGCCGTTTTCCTTTTTATAATATTGGATATCCAACGGGGAACTGTCAATCAACTTTTGGATTTTAGCGCTGAACTCCGGCTTTGAACCATCATCAACAGCAATGATTTCAACTTCATGTGCATGTGCACACTGTAAGGAAGCAAGGCACTTTGAAAAATATTCTTCAGGTGTATTATAAATTGGTATAATTATAGAAAGCGTTTTCATGGTTTCCTCGTATGTGGTTTTATGCCTCCAAAATATCCGCAATCCGCTCACAGGCATGGCCGTCGCCATAGGGATTGCTTGCCTTGCTCATAGCATCATACTCTGCCTTGTCCGACAGCAGACGACTGAATTCCTTGTAAATAGTTTCCTCTTCCGTACCAACCAACTTCAGTGTACCTGCGGCAATGCCTTCCGGGCGCTCGGTGGTGTCACGCATTACGAGAACCGGCTTACCCAGAGAAGGAGCCTCTTCCTGAATGCCACCGGAATCAGTCAGGATCAGATAGCTGCGGCTCAGGAAGTTGTGGAAGTCCAGCACGTCCAGTGGCTCGATGATATGGATACGATCATCGTCACCCAAATACTCCTGCGCAATTTCACGCACAACTGGGTTCATGTGAATGGGATAAATTGCCTTCACGTCCGGATGCTCGTCCATGACCCGGCGGATTGCTTTGAACATGTGCCGCATCGGTTCACCAAGGTTTTCACGGCGGTGTGCTGTAATCATGATCAGACGGCTGTCTTTCGCCCAATCCAGTTCGGGGTGTGTATAATCTGCCCGCACCGTTGTTTTCAGCGCGTCAATTGCAGTGTTGCCTGTGACATAGATGCTGTCCGGGTCTTTACCCTCCTTCAGAAGATTCTGCTTTGACAACTCTGTCGGAGCAAAATTATACTGGCTGATGATGGACACTGCCTGGCGGTTGAACTCTTCCGGGTAGGGGCTGTAAATGTTATAGGTGCGCAGTCCGGCTTCCACATGTCCGACCGGAATCTGCAAGTAGAAGCAGGCCAGCGCTGTCACAAAGGTGGTAGATGTATCACCATGCACCAGTACGACATCCGGCTTTGCTTCTTCCAGAACGGTTTTGATTCGTTCCAGAATATTGACTGTTACATCAAACAGCGTCTGCTTGTCCTTCATGATGGAAAGATCGTAATCCGGTACAACAGAAAACGCTTCCAACACCTGATCCAACATCTGCCGGTGTTGGCCGGTCACGCATACAATCTTTTCAATGTTTTTACGCTTCTTCAGCTCATTGACCAATGGGCACATCTTGATTGCTTCGGGGCGAGTACCGAAGACTAGCATTATTTTTTTCACAGCATGGAACTCCTTCCGATTAATACGTTTATTTCTTCTTTTTAACCCACGTTGCTGTTCGACAGATAGCACGGATTAGACCATTAAATTTTGTTTCTGCGACAAAAGCAGCTATATGAACTTGGAGTATATGCGGTATAAAAGGAAAATAATCAATTAATTTTCTGGAAAGTTCGGTCTGGTAAACTTCTTGCTCGGATCGCCATGAACCATTGAAATGATGAATCGTAAGGGTGTTTTTAGTGAGTTCTGTTTTACCTGTTTCAAAGCTTTTAGGACATAGATAATCTTGTGGGAGCAATGTAAAAGTGCGAATCGTCTGTTTCTGATTGTTTGGAATAAAGCCATATTTTAAACAGATATTTGTAATTCTGACTACATTTGTGGTTTGGTCCAATGAACTATCAGGCAACAGAAAGTGGGCTGTTTTATATTCATTCAGAAACTCTGTGAACATCGGATTGCCTTTTTCGCATGCCATCAGTCCAGTTGGAATAGAATGCTCAGTTTCAAAACCCGAAACTGCATGGTATTGCAGCAGACTGTCCAAAGGAGCAATCACTTCAACATCTGTATCCATGTAGATACCGCCTTCATGAACCATAGCATACAGTCGTGCAACATCACTGACAAATGCCCATTTCTTTGCCTCGTATGCCTCCCGGACATAATCGCAACAATTCAAATCAAAGTTACTCTCGTTCCACTCTTTGATCTCGTAGTCAGGGCAATATTTTTTCCACGAGGCGATACATTTTTGCGCCAGCTCCGGCAGAGGATTTCCACCGAACCAGCAGTAATGGATGACTTTAGGAATCATTTTGTTTTCCTTTCAATATTGTTTATTGCCATATTTTATACGGAACGACGACAATTGAATCTCGCATCAGATACAGTATAAAAAAGGCGGAAAATACGAGGATGACGTAGAAGTTGATGGATTTTATTCGGGTATATCTATGACTCAATAATTTGCCAAGCATTAGGACCATTAGCCCTTCGAAAAAGAGATTGGTTCTGCCCAAAGTGCTATTGATAATACTCAATGAGGAACAAGCAAATGCCAGCATAATAACACTGCCGACGATGATGTTTTCTTTTTCGGTGAGTTTTTTCCAGTTATTGTAGTAGGCTATATAGAAGATAAGGTATAGCGCAACCAAGAGAATGCCGCTTTTCCAGTTCCCGAATGGGCCGGTTACATAACTGCCGCCGTAGAGAACCTGGTACTTTTCTTTGGAGTGTTGGAGAATAAATGGGTAAAGGACGGGCAGTATTATTAAAGCCGCTGACATACACAAAATACCATCCCGTAAAAAAACAGAGGGTTTCCTACAACGTTTCTGCCCATAAAATAGCATCATGACGGGAAGCGCAAAGAGAACAATTACGGTTGGATGGAAACCTATCGCAATAATCATTCCAATCACAAAGCCAATAGGAAATCTTTGAAAGCGTCCCTTATTGTATGGCATTTGAATAGAATAATTCTTTTCAAGGCTGCTATATGAAATCAGAGCAGTAACAATCGCTAGACTTTGCCGTATAATACAGAATGACTGAAGATATAGTCCGGCAAAATAAAACAATGAAAAAGTCAGAATCTTATCACAATGATTTACGTGCAGTGCAATCATAAGAAGCATTGCAAACAGGATGGCAGTTGCAATAAGAAAGCCGCGCTCCTTTAGGCCAAGAACATTCAAAAACTTGCAGTAAATTGCAAAGGTGTACTCTGAATTTGTGAAAGACTCTTTCCATGTTTCGATTCCATGAAGGTTGTACTCGATAATATAATTCACAACATCCGTTCCCACAGATTCGGCCCGAAAAGCTGATATAAGCAACAACCCAATTGAAATCAAAGAATATCCGATATGGTGCGGCTTTTTCTTAAATAGAAGTACAAGCAAAACAGCTTCTATGCATATGTATATCGTCACAAATTTTACGTTGCTCCTTCGGATAGATTTATTTTCGTAGTTGCATGTATATTTTCATTGCGGACGACGTAATACGAAGCCCCAGTATGGCTGATGTTTTGCGTACAAAAAGTGTTTTCTGTGATTTTCCATATTCTAATACCCATTTATATTCTTTGAGAAATGGATATGAAGCTTTCTTTTCCAACGGTGTCAAACAACTATACTGCCAAACCATAATCGAATACTCATATGCAGCAAAACTCATGGCGTAGCTTTCCAATGTCCCAATTGCTTTTTTATGCAAAGTCAACTTTTCTGCAGACTCTGTCACAAATTTTCCCACGCCATCAAAAGACTTTTTCGTGATCTTATTTGTAATAGAATTGCTTCGTCCCTGACGATAATAATAAAAGTCGATGGGCAATGAATCAAATTGCTCTACTTTTAGAATGCAGTCTCGCATAAATCCGAGATCTTCGCTGATTCTTCTATCTTTTGGAAAGTCTAGTTTATTCTGTGTGAGGAAGGCTCTTCTGAAAAGTTTTCCACATGCGCTTCCAGGATATTTGTTCATTTCAGAAAGATACTTTACTGCATTTAGCTTTCCTTTGCATAGCATTTCATGTGGTATTGGCACATCCAAAAGTTCTTTTCTCCCATTTGGGAAGAGCTTCCATGCATTCATAAAACAAATATCCGCACTGGATCCTTCGATCCATGACAATATCTTCTGAATGCTGTTATTTCCAATAAAGTCATCTGAATCGACAAATGTTATATATCGACCTGTTGCAAACCGCAGCCCTGTATTTCTTGCAGCAGAAAGTCCACCGTTCTCCTGATGAACAACAATAAGCTCTTTGGATTGCGCCGCAAATTTATCGCATAGTTTTCCAGAGTCATCTGTCGATCCGTCATCAACAAGAATTACTTCAACCTCAGGTGTTGATTGATCTAGAATACTTTTTACGCATTGCTCCAAATAAGCCTCGACATTGTATACTGGGATGATAATGCTTAGAGCTTTTTTCTTCATACCGCACTCTTTTCTAACACAGTCGTATAGACTTTCCTCATGCATTCGCTGACATTCTTCACATCGAACTGCTCTAGCGCTTTTTTATTCTGGGCGCATTCCTGGTCAACCTGTACTCCATTTACAGCATTCTGCATCAACTGGCACAATGTACTTTCATCCGATGACTCAAACAGATACCGGCTGTCCGGCAGCAGGTCTACATTTCCACGGATGCGGCTTGCAATGCAGGGTAGGCCAGCAGCCATTGCTTCCATCAAAGCCACTGGAAGTCCTTCCTGTTTGGATGGAAATACAAAAGCATCCGCACATTTTAGCAGTTCATATATGTCATTCCGGAAGCCAAGCAAATGAGCTCTGTCCGATATCCCAAGTTCTTTAATCAAGGCAGTTAAGTGCTCCTTTTCTCTGCCACTACCACAAATTAAAAGTTGTGCCCCCGAAATGTTTGATTTTGCAAAAGCTCTGATCAAGAGCTCATGACCTTTCCGTGGAATCAATTCTCCCACAGTGAGGAACGCAAACGCATCTTCCGGGATGCCCAGTTCTTTCCGCTTTGTGGCTCGATCCACCTGCACGGAAGAGATCTTCTTCACATCCACGCCGATTCCGGGTACATAGTACGCCTTGCCACGCAGGGAGAATTTCTGTGCGGCGGCGTAATCCTCCTGATTGATGGTGATCTGGGCATCGGTATAGCGGGCCAAAAAAGCCTCGGCGGTCTGGTAGATCAGCCGGTTTTTCAACGGACAGCCTTTGTAGAAGTGGAAACCATGGGCTGTATAGAGTACCGGCGCCGTATGTGCGGCATTAGCAGCCAGACGGCCAACCACGCCACCCATAGGGGTATGACAATGCACACCCGCAAAATGCTCTTTTTTCAGCAGTGATTTCAGCGCCCGATATGCGTTCAGGTTTTCTCTCAATCGCAAAGGTGAACGTTCAATCGGAATTGAGTGGCAGATCACACCGTGTTCCTTCAAGGTGCTTTCGGCATCTGCTCGCATAGTTTCGCCTTCAAAATTTGTCGCGCAATGGACCTCGTACCCAAGTTCCTGCAGAATCTGGATATCATTCAATTCAAACTGGACTAAAAAACGTCCATTGTGCGTTACAAAAAGTACCTTTTTCATATTTCCTCACATCATCGGCAATTTATTCTCGTCTGTGCATTCAACTTTCCTGTTTTGCACCAGCTGACTTTCCCGGAGTAGCACAATGCTCTCTTTTCGGAACTCCGGATCAACCTTTCCATCCACGACACCCTTCCGGCCCAGCACCACCAGAACGCTCTTCCAGATGACCTTCAAATCAAACTTCAGGCTGACATTCTGGACGTACTCACGGTCATAATAGACCTTATCGTAGATATCCACCGTATCCCGACCGTTGACCTGTGCCCAGCCGGTGATGCCCGGTGTCACTTGATATACACCGTACCATCGACGCAAAAAACGGATCTCACGCTCGGTATATACCAACGGGCGGGGGCCAATCAAGCTCATTTCCCCCTTGACCACATTCACAAATTGTGGAAGTTCATCAATACTGGTGTCTCTTAGAAAGCGCCCAAGTCTTGAAATATATATTTGTGGGTCGGCCAAGTCGCCTGTTGCCACATTTTTTGGTGCAGAGCTTTTCATTGTCCGGAATTTAATGATGTTGAAGCAATGTGCATTTTTTCCAACACGTTTCTGCAAAAAGAAAACAGGCTCATCAGGTGCACTGATTTTCTGTGCAATGCTCACGATCAAAAACAGCGGTGAAAGTATTACCAGAGCAATCCCCGCAAGAATCCGGTCGATGACAGAGCGCACCACAAGATAACGCTTTTGCTTATCCGTCATCCGAACATAATATTCACCAAAATCCACATGATACTTCGTTTCTTCTAAATTCACCATTTTTCCTCACACGTTTTTATTCCGCTTATATAATAAGGAAGATTCCTGTGCAACAATTTTTACCAATTGAGTTCCTGTCTGTATTTTGAAGATGTGCTCACTGGGAGACAGTCAAAAATGACCGCATCCGAGTGGTTCTCTGTGAGTTTGAACGCAATATTGGCTCTTACCGGTGCTGGCCGGATAAATGACAGTGGTTTTGCCATACTGCTTCTATCGGCTCTATCGCCGCTGGGGAGGTCCTCTCATTATGCTCAAGACAGCCGCAATGCCACATGCGCACACTCCTGCCGCAATCAAGGAGTATCCTCCATTTGAATCGTTGAGGGCATAGTCTGATTTTTTCTGCGACATCGTGATTTATTTCAACCTATGACTCCTGTCTGCCCCTTTATGAAGCCCGCGTGTAATACGCTCCAACTCCCGTCTCTTACGGTTCAGATCAGAGTGGACATATCGCTGTAGCGTGATCGTTGCATTGGAATGGCCCAGCAGTTCGCTCAAGGTCTTGATATCACATCCAGCCTGCAGGCAGGTCGTAGCGAACGTATGACGCAGAACATGTGGGTGAATTTTTCGGATCCTGGCCTGCTTCAGGTAACATTGGATACTCTTGCGGTAACAGCGTGGTTCTACAGGCCGTTCCTCATTCCCGGAGAGGAACCATGTGGTATCGCTGTATTTTCTACGCAGTTTGCGTAAAGCCCTTAACAGTGGCTTCGGAAGCGGAAGTTCACGGTTAGAATGCTGTGTTTTTGGTGTCTGGATCACAACTTTTGTATGACCATTCCCACAACAGATTCGGCAGACAGTGCGCCGGATCATTACTGTGCCTTCATCAAAATCGAAATCCCCCCACTGCAGGCCACAGACCTCCCCGATTCGCAATCCAAGTTCCATTTGCAGAAGCATCCCGATTTTACGGGTGGTTGGTTCTGATAAAAGAAATTCCCGGAGAGAATCCTGTTCTGTCCGGGTTAAGGGTTGTGGTTCTGGCTTCTGTGTGTGTGGCAGTTTGACGCATATCTCGATGGGCGGCATGAGGTGCAGATGTGCAGCATACTTGCAGATTCGCCGTAGCATCCCAAAACATTCCTGTGCCGAGGATGCGCCAAGTGGCTTGTGACTCCGGTCTGAGGGCAATAGAATTTGAAGAAAAAGACGTTCCAGCAAAGAATCCGTTATGCTCGAAACTGGCAAACCGCCCAAAACCGGAAGAAGATATTTGTGCAGAGTATACCGGTAGTGGGCATAGGTGGATTCTTTGACACTCTGCCTGAGAGCCGTAAGCCAAAGCTCCGCCAGCTCAGAAAAACGCATTGACTTCCCGGAAAGCTGATAGAATCCGGACAGAGCCTTCTGCTTGATCAGCTCTTCCCGGACTTCGCGATACGCATACCCATACAGGTACCCCCATACGGTTTTTCCTTCGGCGGTGCGCCCTTTGATATAACGCCCCTCCCAGCGGCCGTCCTTTCGCTTATGGATGTTTTCTCCTCGTTTTGCCATCTAAATGCCTCCCTTTACTTGACCCTTATCTGACTCCTTATGAGCAAAGAAACGCTTTTATAATTTCCATAAATTGCATTTATTGCCTAAAATCGGATAAAATTGCATTAGAATGTTGTTTTTTTCTCCGTCAATTTGGAATGATACAAGGTATTTCTATTGAAGTGCTGGTAAATTCATGATAAAATAAGGCGAGAATTGGTACAAGGTGAAGAATAAGAGGTATCTTCCATGATTCAAATGGAAGATACCTCTTGATTGCGGCAGGAGGAGTATGAGGCTTTGTTGGATGCTGTTGAAATGCAGTGGAAAAAACTTGATCCATGGCAGCATCAGGAAGGCTGATGAGAACCAAAGAAAACAATTGAAGGAGTTATGGGGGTATTATGTCAAAATTTCAGCATGACTTGATGCTAAAGTTCGTGAAATTCGTCGATTTGGTGATGATTACAATTCCGTTTGCAGCTTGTTGGTACGGCTATTATTCGTATCAGGTGTATGCCAAATTTGGTTGGAAGGGCAACTGGGCCATCATTGGTCTGTTTGCGGTTTTGTTCTTCCTGCTGGGGAAAGTCTACGATGCATTCTGGATGTCGTTGCAGCGCATTTCGGAGTTGATTTATGGGCAAGTGCTGGCGGCAATGGCGACAGACGGCATTCTGTATATCGTGATCTGCCTGATGTCCCGGCGGCTCTGCAATATTCTGCCGGGTATTGCGGCGATTGTCGGACAGGTCGTGATGGCTTCAATCTGGGCAAAATGCGCCCATCGCTGGTATTTCCGGACCTTTCCGCCTCAGCCCACCGCAGTGGTCTATGATGTCCGGCATGGTCTGGAAAAGCTCATCAATGAATACGGCCTCTCGAAAAAGTACGATGTCAAGATGACATTGAACGTTGAAGAGTGCCTGAACGACCTGAGCCTGCTGGATGGAATGCAGAGCGTGTTCATCAGCGGCGTTCACAGCCATGAGCGGAATATCATCCTGAAATACTGCGTTGGTCAGGGCATCAACGTGTTTGTGATTCCCCGGGTGGGCGATGTGATCATGAGCGGTGCCCAGCCGATGCATATGTTCCACCTGCCGATGTTGCGGGTCGGCCGGTATATGGCAAGCCCGGAGTATCTATTTGTGAAGCGGGCAATGGATATTGTAATCTCTCTGATTGCGCTGATCGTTCTCAGCCCGCTTTTCCTGATTACGGCCATTGCAGTCAAGTCGGACGGCGGCCCCGCGTTCTATAAGCAAATTCGTTTGACTAAAGACGGAAAGCAGTTCGAGATCCTCAAGTTCCGTTCCATGCGGGTGGATGCAGAAAAAGACGGCGTGGCCCGCCTTTCCACCGGCGATAAGGACGACCGTATCACGAAGGTCGGCCATATTATTCGTGCCTGCCGTTTGGATGAACTTCCCCAGCTTCTGAATATCCTAAAGGGTGACTTGTCCATCGTCGGCCCCCGCCCGGAGCGGCCTGAAATCGCCGCCCAGTACTGCGAGGAGATGCCGGAGTTTGCACTGCGGCTTCAGGCAAAGGCTGGCTTGACCGGTTACGCGCAGGTGTACGGCAAGTACAATACGACTCCTTACGATAAACTGCAGATGGATCTGATGTACATCGCCCATCCCAGCTTGATTGAGGATCTAAAAATTATGCTGGCGACCGTGAAGATCTTGTTTATGCCGGAAAGCACGGAAGGTGTGGCAGAGGGGCAGACTACGGCTATGGAACAGGAGACGAAGTGATGCAGAATGATTTTGGTCTGATCAGTATCATTATGGCAGCGTACAATGCTGAAAAAACGATTGAACAAGCGATCAACTCAGTCTTGAGCCAGACGTACCCTGATTTCGAACTTCTGGTTGTGAACGACTGTTCGACAGATAAAACCGCAATGTTGGCTGAAGCAATCGTGAAAAAAGATGATCGGGTTCGGTTGATTTCGAATGAGAAGAACAGCGGCGTTTCTTACACCCGGAAACATGGGCTGGAAGAAGCTAGCGGTGAGTGGGTCGCTATTCTTGACAGCGATGATGCGTGGGCACCGGAGAAACTGGAAAAGCAGATCAATCTTCAAAAGAAAACAAATGCAGACCTGCTGTTTACCGGATCGGCTTTCATGGATGCGGATGGAAAACCAATCGACTGGTATCTAGCTGCTCCTGCAGAAGTTACCTACCGGCAGCTGTTGAAACAGAATGTCTTATCTAATTCTTCTGCGCTTGTCCGTAAGGAGCTATATGCAAAGTACTATGCGGTAGGCGATGGAATGCATGAAGACTTTGCGCTGTGGCTCAATATCCTGAAAGATGGACGAAAGGCCTATGGTGTAGATGAGCCGCTGCTCATTTATAGAATTGCAAAATCATCGAAGTCGGGCAACAAGTTCAAGGCTGCAAAGATGAATTGGAATACATATCGGTATATCGGATTGAATCCGATAGAGGCCGCTTATTATGAGGGCTGGTACATGATAAAAAATGTGATTAAGTACACGAACCTAAAAATATCCGGGAGGGGGGGGGGTATGGAATGAGGTGATTTACATTGCTTCGTTTGATATTCTGATCGTCCCTGAGCAACTGCATGAAGAACAACTGGAGGCTGCATGATGGCTTCCAAGTATTCTGTATTGATGTCAGTTTATCACAAAGAGAAGCCAGAGTATTTGAAGCAAGCAATTGAGAGCATTCAAGCACAGGCACTCCTGACGGATGATTTTGTGCTGGTGTGCGATGGTCCATTGAATGATGCATTGGATGGAGTGATTTTTGCAAAGCAACAGGAGATGGGTACGGTACTGAATGTTGTTCGTCTCGCAAAGAACGGTGGACTTGGAAATGCACTCAATGAAGGCATCAAGTACTGTAAAAACGAGCTGATTGCTCGGATGGATAGCGATGATATTGCGTATCCGGATCGCTGTGAGAAACAGCTTTCCGTGTTTGACGAGCATCCGGAAGTGGGCATATGCTCCGGCATCGTAGAGGAGTTTACAACTGACCCCAATACTGTTGACGCAAAGCGAGTGCCGCCGGAGACGAATGTGGAAATCGTAGAGTTTGCAAAGAAGCGTAATCCGTTCAATCATCCCTGCGTAATGTACCGGAAGTCAGTGGTTAAAGCAGTCGGTTCGTATCAGGATTTCTATTTGCTGGAGGACTATTATCTTTGGCTGCGGATGCTGATGGCTGGATATCAAGGCTATAACATTCAGGAGCCGTTGTTGCATATGCGAGCCGGTTCAGAGATGTACAAGCGTCGGGCAGGCTGGAAGTATGCCGAAACGCAGATGAGGTTGTTCCGTTTTATGAGGGGCAGTGGATTCATTGGGAATGGTCAGTACATCAAAAGTTGTGTGATTCGCAGTGGATCAGCATTGGCTCCAAATTAGTTAAGGAAGTTTGTGTTTGAGAAAGTGCTGATGAACTATCGGCAGGTCACAGGATCTAGGTCAAATAAAAAGGGAAATGCGGCAAAAGAACGATGGAATACATACCGCAAGGCGTTGAATTTGAATCTGGCCACCAGTGCGTGGGCTTTTGTGAGATACGCAGTAAATGGCGTGATGAAGTACTATTTGTGAGCACTGCGTCGAATATGGCTGAGGAAATCAAATGAAGGTATTAATTATAAGTCAACCGGTTTTAAGCAAAACAAATAATATGGGAAAGACCTTGATGGGGTACTTTAGAGATTTTTCTCCAGACGATATATCTCAGCTATATTTGCACGAAGGTGTACCTGAAAATACAGATGTTTGTGAAAAATATTATTGCTTTTCAGATTCTGATGCAATGAAATCAATCCTGAATCATAAAATACAAGGAAAATCATTTACTAAGGAATCTGAGGTATTTAAAAAGAAAGATGCCGAAGAAGTAGCGGAAAAGGATGAAATTTATAAATTAGGAGCAGCGCATAAAGCGTGGATGCTCTTTGTACGAGATACGATCTGGAAACTGAGTTCGTGGAAGAACAGAGAACTTCTAAAATGGCTTGATCGGACTGGGGCGGATGTTATATTTTTTGCTCCTGGGGATGGGGCATTTATATATAGAATCGCTGATGAAATTGCGAGATATTTGAATAAGCCACTTATTATGGTTTGCATGGATGATTTCTTTATAAATAATCGCAATAAAAAAGAGATTCTTGGGGGAATAAGGCAAAAAAACTTTATGAGAGTCGTCAACAAGACAGCGAAAGATTGCGATATGATTTTTACAATTTGTGATGAGATGAATGATGCGTATGGCAAGCTTTTTGAAAAAAAATGTTTGACATTACATACTGTTGCAGAAAGGAAAAATGTGCAATTAGCTCAAACTGCAAGGCATGTTTCATATATAGGAAATTTGAAGTGTGGCCGGTACAAGACGTTAATTGATATAGGAAAAGCGCTTTCAGAGCTGCGAGATGAAAATGTCCCAAATGTTATTGATGTATACTCTGGAACAAGAGAATTTGACTGTATTGAACCGCTAAAAAAAGCACCAGGAATTAATTTTTGTGGAGAAATTTCGGCAGAAAGTGTATTGGAAGTTATGGCTAACAGTATGGCTGTTATTCATACAGAATCTTTTGAGCAGGAAATGATGGAGTTGGTTCGCTTCTCAGTCTCTACAAAAATCGCCGAGTCACTAATGTATGGCCCGTGCCTGATCGCTTATGGTCCAGAGGGAATCGCATCAATCGATTATCTGAAAGAAAATAATGCCGCATATGTGATTTCAAGGCCGGAAGATCTGGAAAAAGGTCTCGAGGAGATTCTGACAAATAAGGAATTACGGGAGCAGATTGTAAGAAATGCCAGAGCATTGGCGTTGAAAAATCATAACGCAGATGTAAACCCTCGAAAGGTTCGCAAATGGCTGCAAGAAGTAGTGGATAAGTCACAAAATGAAAATTCTACAAATTAATTGCGTATACGACTATGGAAGCACTGGAAAAATTACGAGAGATATCCATAAAAACATGCAGAAAAATGGATTTGACAGTGTTGTTTTATATGGACGTCGTCAGAAAGTACAGGAAGCAGGGGTTTATAAAACCTGTACAGAGTTCGAGGCGAAGGCATGGAATGTTCTGTCCCGGCTGACAGGTCATCCGTATGCTGTGACACCATTTGGAACACTGACACTGCTGCACCGATTGGAGCGGGAAAAACCGGATGTGGTGCATCTGCAGTGCATCAATGGTTACTTTGTGGATATCTATCGACTTTTAAATTATCTGAAAAAGAATCATATTCCAACCGTTTTAACGCTTCATGCTGAGTTTATGTATACCGGAAATTGCGGACATGCATTTGAATGCAATGAATGGAAGACTGGTTGTCATAATTGCCCAAATCAAAAAGAAGCAATCAATTCCACCAGAAAAGGAGCAGCTGCGTGGAACTGGAAGAAGATGAAAGAAGCATTTGAAGGGTTTGATGATCTGATCCTTTGTCCGGTTTCGAATTGGGTGGGAGAGCGAGCGACACAGTCGCCGGTACTGAAGCAGTATCCAATCCGCACCGTATTAAATGGAATTGACACAGATATATTTCATTATCGAGAAAAAGAAGCGCTGGTTCTTCGAGAGAAACTAAATGTTGGCGACCGCAAGATGATCCTTCATGTAACGGCAAGCTATACCGACCCTGTAAAAGGCGGAAAGTTTATCACGGAATTGTCCCAACGGTTGGATTCCGAAAAGTACGTGGTTGTAGTTGTGGACGGATTGAATAACCCTCCCCCAAAAGACTTTTGTGGTATCTACTATGGTCGTGCAAATGGACAGGAGGAGCTTGCGGCGTTCTATTCTGCAGCTGATGTGATGGTATTGACAAGCTATCGTGAATGCCTTCCGACCACATGTCTGGAGTCACTTTGCTGTGGTACAGAAATTGTCAGTTTCTATTTTCATGGAGATGAAGGCGAAGGAAGCTTCCCAGAAAAATACGTGCATTTTATTCCACACGGTGATATGGAACAGCTTACTGACACTGTGAAAAATGTATCTGATCATCCTGAAGAAAAGAAAATTTGTTGTGAAGCTGGTCAAAAAATATTTTCTCAAAAAGTAATGGTGGAAAATTATGAGAAAATATACAAAAAGATTTTGGAGCAGAGTACGGATTAAAATATGATTCCTTATTATGGATTGATTTTATGGACAGGAATCCTTTATGGCGGGATAAAACACGTCCGACTGAAAGATAAAAAGAAGACTTTTGTCTGTCTGGCTTTTTTGTCAACCGTGTTACTGCAGAGTCTCCGTGCGGAATATGTCGGTGGAGATATGGTACAGTATCTTCGGGGATATACAGCCAGTGCCCGGGGCGGATGGCTCGATCCCGTTTTTAACTTTGAGCTGATTTTTCGTATCCTGATTCATACACTGGCTGTATTTCATGTGCCAAGGCAGGGGTTTATTGCTATCATGTCTGTGCTATGTCAGGCCCCAGTTTTCTACTTCTTTTACAAAAGAGCAAAAAATCCGTGCTTGAGCATCTTGATCTATTTTACATTCGGCTTGTTTACGTTTTCCTTCTCAGGAATCCGGCAGATGATTGCAATAGGTCTGTTTTTGCTGGCTGTACTCCAAGCGGAGGATGAGCAGTGGCTCAAATTTACAGCATTGATTCTTTTGGCAGCAATGTTCCATAAGTCTGCGCTGATTGGGATAGTTGTATGGCCGCTTTCAAAAATCAAAGTCAAAAATCATATCGTTCATTTTTTGATGCTTGGAGCATTTATAGTTGAGATTTTCATGGCACCGGCCATTATACAAGTCGCTGCGACACTGTTTGGCAGCTATAATACGATCCAGTTTACAGGAGCATACGCCTGTTTCTTATTGTATGCTCTGATCTGGTTTATGAGCTCCCTTCTTATTCGATGTGATGCCCCGTGGAACCTGTATATAAATTGTATGTATCTAGCTGCGGCAATCCAATGCTTGGGCCTTTATCATATGAATATTGGCCGGGTGGGGTATTACTTTGCTTTCTTTGAATGCCTTTTGATTCCTGAAATGATTGAAAAAACAACCCGATCGAGAGAATTGAAACTTATGCTTTACGTTGGATGTGTGGCGTTCTGCCTGCTGTACTTCTACAAGAATACAGGCTGGGGATATCTGGGAGTCAGTCCGTATGTTCCGTTCTGGAAATGAAAGCAGAAGAAAGGGATAAGACAGTGAAAATTACATTTATATCAAATTTCCTTGGCCCGCATCAGCTTCCATTCTGTAAGGCAATGGTGAATCGTTTGGGCGAGGATTTCAAATTTGTTGCCACTGAGCCGATGACGGAGGAACGCATCAAATTAGGCTGGAGTCTGGATAAAGATACATACCCATTTGAGATAAAAGCAAATGAAAGCAATGAGCTGCAGAAAAAAGCTGAACAACTGGCTATTGAAAGCGATGTTGTGATCATTGGAAGTGCGCCGGATTCCTATATTATCCCACGTCTGAAAAGGAATAAACTGACTTTCAAATACAGTGAGCGCCCATTGAAGAAGGGCATCCATTGGAACAACCTTGCGCATATCATTTGCGGGATGTGGCTTCATCACGGACGATTCCAGTCCAAACCGCTTTATATGCTGGCAGCAAGTGCCTATACTGCAGACGATTATGCTCGTTTTGGCTGTTATCGTGGAAAATGCTACAAATGGGGATATTTTCCGGAGGCAAAAAAATATGATCCGGATGAGCTGATGAAAGGAAAACTGTCGGCTGCATCAGATGGTCTGAAGCGCCCGTGCGTTTCCATCCTGTGGGCGGGAAGATTGATCGGATGGAAACACCCGGATGCTTCCATTCGGCTGGCGGAGTCTCTCAAGGAAAAAGGTTATTCTTTCAAAATGACCCTTATTGGTACGGGTGAAATGGAAGAACAGCTCCATAACATGATTAGAGATAAGAGCCTGGAAGACTGCGTGGAAATGCCTGGCGCTATGAAGGCGAGTGAAGTCCGTTCCTATATGGAAAAAGCCGATATTTACCTCTTCACCAGTGATTTCAATGAAGGCTGGGGCGCGGTTCTGAATGAATCTATGAACAGCGGCTGCGCAGTTGTGGCAAGCCATGCGATTGGATCGGTTCCGTTTTTGATCAAGGACGAAGAGAATGGTCTGATCTATGAAAACGGAAACCAAAAGCAGCTTGAACAACAGGTTTGTAGATTGATGGATGATGCCGAGTATCGCATGAAGCTTGGATTGAATGCTTATGAAAGTATAGTAAATGTGTGGAGTGCAGATACTGTAGCAAAGCGATTTGTTGCACTAAGCCAATCTTTGCTAAAGAATGAACCTGCGGATAATTTATTTGCAAAGGGACCATGTAGTAGGGCAGTGATTCTAAAAAATGACTGGTATTCATGCTGATTATGGAGAGAGGTTGAGGAGTACATGGATCAAAAAAAACTGATTAGTGTGATTGTGCCAGTATACAAAACGGAAAAATATATAAGGCAATGTGTGAATTCAATTTTAAACCAGACATATAGAAACCTGGAAGTTTTATTGGTTGATGATGGTTCACCAGATGGCAGCCCAGAGATTTGTGATGAATACGCAAGGCAGGATAATCGTGTTGTAGTGATTCATCAAAATAATACAGGACTGTCTGGAGCAAGAAATAGTGCGCTGGATATTTGTAAAGGAGACTATATTTCTTTTGTTGATAGTGATGACTGGATCGAAACCAACGCTTACGAAATTTTAGCTGATAAATTGGCGACCAACTGTGCTGATGTAGTGTGCTTTACAGCGAATATTATCAAAGACGGACAGAAAATTGAGAGAAGATTTAGGTATTTCCCTGATGGAACATTAAAAACAGCGGATGAGATGGTCGAACTTGCGTTAGCGGATGAGGTTGGCGGCCAAGTGTGGTCTAGGATTTATTCCAGAAAATGTTGGGAAACTGTTAGATTTCCTGAAAAGCGTTTGTATGAAGACTTGGCTATATCCTTTATGCCGTTTCTATTAATTGATAAAGCTGTATTGTTTATAGATGAACCAATATACAACTACCGTATGAATGAGTACGGAATTTCGTTGTCAGTGAATCCTGAAAAAAACTTCCACATATTTCTGGGCTTTAAAGATCATTATGACTTTGCTCAAAGCCATAATTGTAAAAGCACATCTATATGTTTGGCCAAAACTGCTGCATTTGCAATAGGGTATTTAAACGGAAGGATTCGGTACCATGAGACTGAACATGAAGAGAACAAGAAAATTGCGGCGGATTGGTTGAAAAATAACAAGGATGTTGTTTTAAATTGCAACCAACTGGATGTGAAGAGACGAAGAATGCTAAATTTGTATTATTTTTCACCTGAAATTTATCAGATTGCATATAGAATTTATGCTTTAATTACTGGAGACAAGTGAATGAATAATAGAACGCAAAAAAGTGCTAAAAATATGACGGTTGGAATGCTCTCACAGCTTTTCACATTGTTACTCAGTTTTGTTTCCAGAACGATATTTATTAGATATTTGACGACTGAATATTTGGGCATTAGTGGGCTGTTTTCAAATGTTCTTACAGTTTTATCGTTTGCCGAGCTCGGAATTGGCGATGCAATGATGTATGCAATGTATAAGCCTGTAAAAGAGGAAAACCGAAAACAGACGATTCTGATATTCTTCAGGTCGCGGCACAAGCCATACAATGAAAGTACACCGTTATTATCGCTGTGTAAATACCAAGAAAAAGAAGCTCTGCGACAAGAAAGCGGTCAAGAAAGATTGGATTGAAGATTTGGTTGTCAACTATACTATGAAAGCAATTATGAATGATGAAGTCATGGAACGGCTGATTGATACGCTGATGGAGTTGCAGAAGAAAGAAAGCACCGATCTTCCTCTTTTGAAAAAGCAGCTTGCAGAAACGGAAAAAGGTATTAACAATATGCTCAACGCCATTCAAGCAGGAATTTTTACCCCGTCCACCAAGCAAAGACTGGACGAGTTGGAGGAAACCAAAAGCCAGCTTGAAGTCAGCATTTTGCAGGAGAAAATGAACAAGCCCCTGCTTACAAGAGAACAGATAGCATTTTTCATTTACCGTTTCCGCAAATTTGATGTGACAAAGCGGGAGCAGCGGCAAAGACTGATTGACAGTTTTGTAAATGCGGTGTATCTTTATGAGGACAAGATAATCCTTACTTTCAACTAAGGACGGTTCTAAGACCATCACACTGGCGGAGGTTGAGGGTTCGGATTTATCCGTACTCGGTGCATAAAAAAGACAAGTTTCATTTGAAACTTGTCTTTTTTATTTCTTCACTTTTCACTATAGCTTTTTCACTGCCTATTCTTTTTCGATATTCGTAAAATCCGGCAGCTTATCCGTATGCACTCCGCCGCTATCCAAAAGCCCTAATTTGCGGAAATGCCATGATAATATTTCGCACATTTTGGCGATATTTAATTTTAAATTATCCTCATTGGGCTCCATTTCAGGAAAATAGTCAAATTCCACATTATAGACAAATCCTTTCGCCAAACGATAAATATCCGGCTCAGTACCATACTCTATTTTACCGCAAACTGGACAGTACAGCTCCAGTCCCGAACCGCCGTATTTATTATAAATGATAATCTTCGCCTCTAACGCTCCACCGCAGCTTTTGCAGACGCAGCGCTTGGCGCGCTCAAATATTTTGTCCGGATTCACTCTCTGCACCGCCTTTCTGCGAAAATACCCGCGCATTTTGCTGCCACGGCAAATCCAAATCAATAAAGAAATGCTTTTCGCTCCAGATCACTTTGGCGGGTGTCTCTAAAAAGTCACTTAATACCTGCTCGGAAAAAACCTCCGCCAATGCTCCTTGGGCATAAATTTTACCCTGCTTCATTAGCGCAGCCTTTGAAAATAAAGGCGATATTTCCTCGGTATGATGCGTAACATATAAAAGCGTCGTCCCGCTTTCGGCTACTAAATCCTGAATGAGATGCAAAAATCTTTCTTTGACTATGATATCCAAACCACTGCACGGCTCATCAAGGAGCAAAATTTCCGGATTTCCCATCAAAGCTCGGGCAATCAGCACCATTTGCTGCTGCCCTTTAGAGATAGTGTCATAAGGATAGCGAGCCTTTGATTTTAAGCCAAAAACATCTAAAAGCGCCTTAGCTCGGCGCACATCAGCATCCTCCATTTCATCCTGAAAGCCTAAAGAACCGTATTTCCCCGCCATGATAATATCCTGAATAATTTCATGACGGAAAAAACGGTTGAAAAAGGAGCTGCTGACTAAGCCTATTTTTTCACGGAATAATCCGTAGTTTTCCTCATCAAGCGCATAATCATGCAAATATATCTCCCCACAGCAAGCCTTTTGATAGCTTGCCATCACACTTAAAAGGGTGGTCTTGCCGCAGCCATTCAGCCCAAACAAGACCCAGTTCTCCCCTTTTTCTATTTGCCAATTAATATCCTGAAAAATATATTTGCTGCCTGCCTTGAGTGCGAGATTTTTCGTTTCAAGCAGCTTCATAAGCAAAATCCTATTCAGCTAATGCCTGATAAATGACACCGCCCTCGGTCTCTTTCGGCATTCTGTTGCCGACTAAG
>ERZ773187.969-NODE-969-length-24135-cov-3.645847_pt1 | contig 24135 bp, 31 predicted proteins | sample MGYA00511242_ERZ773187 | MGnify/ENA primary metagenome ERZ773187 (study PRJEB29015, sample SAMEA2737744) | human gut metagenome | biome: human gut; feature: human-associated habitat; material: faeces | place: China | collected 2012 ... | reverse complement strand
CGTAATTAATTTAGTCGCGGCATCAACAATGGTTAATTTGAAATAGCTTTGACCTGATACGGGATGAGGGAATAAGGCTCCCGTCCCGCTACCCACTGTAATAACAGTCGCAGACGCGCTAATTCCTGAAGCGAGGACGCTTTTAGCATTGTTATTTGCCAATAGTTTTAGCGCCATGATTCCTCCAAAAATAAAAAGCCGCAATTGTGCGGCCTTTAATTAGTTTATGACGGGGTTTATATAGCGGGAAAATCATCATGTCTCACATCGTGAATCGTATACGTGACAACGCCAATCACTTCCACGTCATCCAGCGATTCCCCTTCAATGGCTTCTCCGTCAGATGTGATAAACGCCCTGCCTAATATTTTCGCAAACTCCATAAAACCAGCGTGCCGAATGAGAACCGTGCTCCCCTGTTTAGCTTTCAGAGACAAATCAAGAACAGCAAAGCCGCTATCTGTGCTGATAACTCGCGAGTTTGCTGTGATGTTGCACAGAGAGTTCACTGTTAACGTGGTTTCAATGTAATCCGTAGCCGGTGACGGGAATCCCATGATCTGCCCTCCAATGAATACTGTTTGCATATACAGTATTTTTATTGAAGGGGAAGATCAAGAGGAGATTTATCCGTCCATACCTGCAACATAACAAGATTACTGATAAGAAAGAATTTGCTCCATATCAGTATCACTTAAAGCTGTTGGCCAGTAGATGATTTTCTTGATGTGACCGTTGAAGTAATTGTTGGTATCAAGGTAAGCCCTTCCGATCGTCAGACGATTAAGAGCCGGAGGAACTCCAGTCACGCTGCGCTTATACCAGTTATAGCCATCAAAAAGTTTTGTAGTTAGTGCAGTTCCATCAAATGCGAAGATACACGATTGCTCGCTATCGCTTACTGCCGTCATGCTTGGTATCTCAAGGTTTTGGGCAGTACCTGAAGAGTCAGGAACAACGCCTAAAGCCGCCCCTTGCGGCGTGCCCATGGCAGTCCCTGATGCAGGAGGTCGATAAGCGAATCTAATGTGAGGGCCAGATACGCTGTTATCCAAAACAGTCACGCAAGCCAGTGAATTATATTTACCACTTAAAGTCTGAAGACTATGTGGGTTAACTACTGCTGCCAGAATAGTTCCTGCTGCGGCTGTGATAAATGCTGTCGTTGAAGGTGTTGTACAGACATCACTTGCACGCGTTACCTCAGCTCCTGCTGTAGGAATATATGATGAATATCCATCCCTCCTTTCTGGCTGAGCCCCCCATATCCAGACTGATTTCGGGGTTGCTGGCAGATAGGATGGCAGAGCAGTAGCACTGCTATCATCGTTAACCAGTGCAACAGTGAATTGTGGGGATGCGGACGCGTTCGGAGTGATGGTTATAGCAATGCGGTACCATCCGTTACGGTAAGCCTCCATTGTTACCTGAAACATTCCAACGGTCGCAGAACCAGGGGATACTTTCCCTATTTTCCCGTTTCTTAGATCGAAGTTTGCAAATGCAGTGGCAGCGACAGCTCCCTGCGCTGCCAACTGAATCACCCCAGCGGTGTTGGCTTTTGCAAAAAGACTGAACGTGTAAGGCGAAGCGGATACTGCGTCACTGGTGGTGATGCAAAGCAGCGTTCTTACAGAGGCGACCGAATCAGTGGACTCAATAAGTTTCGTCGCCGTAGTATTTCCGTCTGGAGAGATTGCATCGTTAGCCGTGACAGAAATATTTGCTGGGGTCCAGCTTGCGGTTTTAGTGAAATCCTGTGACCAGGCAACCCGGTTTATACTGGAGAGTTCAGTACGCAATCCAAGACAATCAAGAGTTACAGGGTCATAATCAATTGCAGGCTCACCTGACTGTAAATATTCAATTAAACCAGTTGCCCCAACTCGCGTAGCAACAGAGGCTCTTGTAAAAGAGAGTATATCTGTCAGGGATGCTGAACGAATGACATTACCGCTTGCGTGTTTTATGACGTAGCGACCAGTGGAGAAATCTGCAAATAAATTAGCCCCGTCTGGTAGAGGGGCATTAACTGAAGGTAACTTGACATTACCTTTGAGCTTCATATTGCTTTGTACGATAGTCGCCATTATGCAATCCCTGGGTTGTTAATTGTGGTGACGCGAGTTTGTGCGCCGGTAAGGTTCAAGGAGTTTTGAGCATTTCCAACACAATGGTTGAATGAGATGTCGGTGTCAGTTAAATTTCCAGAAATTGACACTGGATATTGCTGAGTAGCTGTTGCCTGAATATCTCGTATGCTGTTATTAGATATCCTGCATTTAGTCATCGCCCGACTGCTATTTACTCCATTCCCGGCCGTAGTCTTACCGTTATTCCAGATTCTGTTATTGATAACGTCAGCATTTACCACTGGGCCCGCTTCGAAGTTAACACCATGTCGCCCGTTATTGTTTATATCGCAATCAGATACTCGCAGACTTGAGTTCGCAACCTCAGTGGCATACCTGATGTTGATTCCGTCCTCGCCATTTTCTGAGATGTGTGTGTCTGTTATCGCATATTCGCCAATAATGGTATCACCTTTCCCGGTGTTAAAATACATACCATGTGAGGTATTGGCTTTGATGATGCAATTATTTAACTTGCCACGAAATCCAGCATTGCCACCATTATTGGTGCCAGGCTCAGCGACAAAACCATACTGGTTATTACGAAGGTTAAGATTGGCTGCAATGAGACCTTCAATTCCGCAATCAGCCAGACCGGCATAATTTCCGTAGAAGGTGCTGTCAGTAACGATAGCATCCTGTGCCGTACCAGTCCCACGTTGTGGCTCAAAGAAAATCCCAAAGTTTTTGTTGTTCCTTCCAATAAGCTGGCTGGCAAACAGTGGCTCGCTGGAAAGGAAGCTTGTACCAAGACCAAAACCCGACGCGCCAAGAGCACCAACCGTGGCAAGTCGTCCACAGTTTTCCACCAGGCATCGGGTCATTGAAACCCTGTCAGGCATGTCTACGCCCAATCCTGTTGCCCCTGTGTTGCGAATTGTCAGTCGATCAAAAATAGTATTGCGATAATACTGCAAGTATATCCCTTTAATATCTGGTATATACCCATTGACAGGGTGTAATTGTTGGTTTTCCCCATCTATCGTGAAATCAGAAAACTGAAGATTTTCGATATAGGTCTCTGCACCCTGATAAGTAATTGCTGCGAGATATCCAAAAGGAAGCAAGACCGTAGCATTTTGCCCTGCACCGATTAAAGATACGTTAGGCCTTGGTATGATCGGAACGGCAAGCTTGTAGTAACCTTCCGGAATATACAAAACACCGCCACCGCGAGCAGATAGCGCATCATATCCGGCTTGAATTGCACGATGCGCGTCTTCGCCTGTTTTTGAATTTAGCCCAAATTCTCTGGCATCAATAACACGACGATACTTATAAAGTTTCTCTATCTTTTTTCTGGTTGCCTGAAGCATCTCAGCTATACCAACAGGAATTCCAGGAATTCTCAAAGAACCAAAATCACATACAGACTCAAAAGCCTGATTTTCAGCGTCTGTAAGAACATTAAGGAATGGTGATGCATTTTTCTGGACCTGGTGCAAAATATTTTGCACAGAGTCTGGAACGCCAGGGATATTTAAACCACCAAAATCCTCAAGCACCTCTATAGCTTTCCCATCAGAATCAAGGGTGATGGAAATATTTGCGTTGTCTGTTGATGAATTAATAACCCGATCAGTGTATCCAGGCGCTGGCATCTTTCTTGATGTAAGCGTTAAAGTTCCTGAATTATTAACATACTCATCAGCCAGCGTTATATCCGATGTGTTGGTTACCCAGAACCTAGACCCGTCAAGAATGTTACCAGCTGCAACGTCATTCTGTGCCAATAAAAGAGTAGCGTATTGCCTGACGCTGTTAGAAATCGATCCCTGACCAACATACTCAGCAACTTCAACAGCTACGCCTGCATTGTTTTTGTAATATCGAAATGCCAGAACATTACCGACACCTTGAGGAACACGGAAGTATTGACCAGATGTTGTCCCGGCAAGACCGGCCGTGGTGTCGGCAAAGGTGAGCTTATTGTCGCCGAACTCTGCGGCGGTTGATGCGGAAGCCACAGCCTCATCTCTTGCAACTCCCGCCTCTGTTGCATATTGCAGTGAGTTTTCTTCTGATGTAGCCGCGCTCTGCTTGGATAAAAGAGCTGAGCCAGCTGCATCCTGGGCTTGCTGGGCGGCAGCACTAGTATCCTGATATCCTTGCTCAGCTTCCAGCATGTATTGTTTTGCTTCTGCGGCGCTAACGGCGGCATCTGCTGCTAATTGAGCAGTTTTTTGCGTTTCGGTGATTGTCATTTTTTATTCTCATGAATATTCATAAATTATCACGATGCCTTCTTTCCCCCGGGCGCCATTCACTGCCGGAGAGGATGGTCCTTGTGAAGAACCAGATGCGCCTGAACCATATGCCTGTCCATCAATAGCCGGATCTCCAAATGATGGCACCCATCCCCCGCCTCCAAAAACGCTACTTGCCCCAGGTGATCCGAGGAATGACTGGGTTGCGTTAGCGTATGCAGGTGTAGATGGGGCTCCTGGAGAGCCTATGATATTGGCACCGGAAGGAGCGCTTGATGCGACATTACCCTGAGGTAGAAAAGGGGGATTTGCTGGTCCGGCAGACGGCCCTCTTGTTCCGCCAGGCGCAACCATCAGCGATCCAAATGAGCTTGAACCACCAACAGAGCCAACCGGAGATGCTGCGGTCCCTCCCTGCCCGCCAGCGCCAACAACGATGCTAATGCTGGTGAAATTTATTGAAAATCTACCCTTAGCATATGACCCGGCCCCACCACCTGAAACTATTGACACCTGCCCCGCTCCAGTGGCTGGCGCAGCATCGCTCCCACCACCACCGCCAACCATTTCAACAACAGCCGACTTAGTACCAGGGGTTGGCGTATAGGTGCCGGATGATAAAAATGTCTGCACGTTCAGGAGTCGTCCGGATGAATAATTAATCCATCCAATACCGCCAGCATCAGGATTTGTCGTGTTATTTTCGATAGTGCTTTGCCAGAATCCATCCCTGGCTGAATTGATAAGAATCGCGCCTTTTGGGTATCCACCGATAGCTGCCGAAAATGCAGAGTCGAATGTATAGAACCCTCCTGCTTGCTCCCATTGAAGGCGAGTATAGGCATCATTAAAAATCCCATTAAAATCCTGCCCTTTTGGCGGCTTACCGCCAGCAGATAGAGCGATACGGGTCAGCGGAGGAAATCCTGAGTCCATTGCCGCAAGGCCATCAGCCAACGTTTCAGAGGTGGAATTGACCGGGATCGTGTTTTTGTCGCCACTCGCAGAAAAAACAACCGTCAGACGTGACGGCATGGCTGAATTGTTCAATTCAGACCTCCTGAACGATGTTTACTTTTACCCCAGGCGGGGAAGGAAGCGCGCCGGAGCTTTGCACTATGGCCAGCTCAGATTCGGAAAGTTGAAACTCGAATACGTAACTCATGACATGGTTACCATCGTCACGCACGTAAGCTCGCCCGCTGGAGCCGAACATGTACATCAGCATGCGATTCATGACCGGCACGGTGCAGTCGCTGATGTTTGCCATCGCTTTGCACATGATCAGCTTGCGGTATGCGTCGTTGGTCAGGACGACAGTGTTTGTGTCCTGTGCGCCGGTATAGAAAGGTGCCTGGTTAAAGGGTTGCGGATCGGTGAGTTCTGCCGGAGTGCTGGTCGCTTCGCCAAAGCCCAGAAACTGCTGGGATGGCGTCACGGTAAGCAAACGCCCTACATCAACGATTTTACCCCAGCACATCAGACCGTAATCACCACATGTCTCGATGTTGAATACGAGGTCATAGAACGTGTCTATCCAGTCCTCTGGCGCTACTGAAGCGTTAAAGGTATCAATCAGTGAGCGCAGGCTTGTTGAGTTCACGTACTGCGCGTAGATCGTCCAGTCGACATTATTCACTTACCGCCTCCGTTATGATGTTTGTCGCATCGAGGGTCGGTTCCTGATCAATGCCCATGGTCAGCGCACTAGACCAGGTTGTTCCATCCAGGGATATCTGGACCGAAAGAACGTTCATGTTCTGTGCATCTAGCGCCTGGATAGGGCCGATATACCGGCTGCCATAAATTCGCGCGCCGGCACGCGCCCGGGTGCCACCATCTGCGCCGGTGAAGGAATTCAGGACGACCGCTCTGATCTGCGCGTTGATATCTGACGGAAGGCCATCATTCTCTTCGTATTCCACCTTGATATGAACGCTCACCGCATCCAGCGTTTTCCACCTGTAGGTGTACTCCGGATAAGGGGCGTCATAATTTTCGGTATCCTGCACGGTCCCGGTGGTGTCACCGTTCATAACGGTGCCCGGGGGAAGTTTTTTATTGATGGCCGCTGCAATGTCAGCCAATGATCCGCCATAAACACCGATATAAATCGAGCTGGCCAGCAGCGTGTAATTCGTGGAACCTTTCTCGACGGAAGTGGGCTCTTTGTTGTCGATGACATAAACATCAAGCACCCCGTCGACTTCCAGGACAGCAGCCCGCACAGCAGCTGCCGTGTTGAAGGCGTTACGTGCCACTGACTGGCGACGGCGATACTCAAATGCAGATCGCCCTTCAACATTCGAACCCGGAACACCCGCAGTCTCATTGGTGATACTCGACCAGCCACTTACCGCGACATAGATGTTTGTCAGCGTACCGATGTGGCACGCTATCGGCCCGGTAGTCAGGTTCTGGAACTCAATTTTTACCGTCCCGTCTGCGCCTATCGTTCCGGCCGCCAGGGACACGTACATATAACCGTTATCGTCGGTTGCATAGGACTGCGCGGGAATGACCGTTTCCGGCACGCCGGAGCATGTGGCCGTTACAACCGTACCCGCAGCAGCAATGCGATCGAGGAAGTAAATCCTGCCGATGCCATCCTGAAATCTGCCGGAGGAAAAGTCCGGGTTCATGTTGTTCACGATGGCCAGCAACTGATCGTTCTTGTCGGCAATGATGGCTGTGTCAGTGAAAGCAAGCTGGCCTTGCGGGGTTTTGAGGTTAGTGCTCAGAGCGGTGCCGAATGCAGATGACATATCAGCCAGTCGGCCAGTAAGTATGTCGGCATCCTCTGGAACATTCAGACCTGTCGCGCTAATTACGACAGAGGGTACTGCTGAAGAGGCTGTGGTCATTATTTTCTCACTGCTGAATTTTGGAGGTTATGCCATTCGAATCAACAACCGCTATAACGCCTGAAACCCTTCTTGTGTCCTCGTCGTTAGCCAGTGTCGCAATGGCCTTTGTGATATATGGAAGTCTCAATGCCTCTATCTGTAATGCGGCCGCAATGCGGAAGGGGCTTGAAGGGACATTGAGAAGCTCGCTGTATGGAACGCCGGTGGCCTTCTCGTAAATGCACTCACCACGAATAGCCAGACATGCGGTCGCTACGTCCTGAGCGCAGGCGTAGGGGTTTTCAACCGTAGCGATATTACCCAGCTCGTCAACGACGAGGTCCCAGGTGTTAACATCGAGCAGGAGAGAGGTTGTCTTCATGGATGAATAACCATTGGTTAAATATCAGGATTACAAAATGGTGTGAATGGATGGTATGTATTCAGGGTTTTCTAAAAGGATTCCAGCCCATAACCCCGGCAATGACTCCAGCCGCAGTGCTAAGGAATGGGATAACGAAAAAACAAAGGATGAACATATGGAAACCCTTTTCCCATTCTTCGTCGGTAAGCCCTACGCGGCATTTGTGCTTACGGCATTCTGGAGCGCTGTTTGTTTTCTCTGCGGCGCCTATATCGGCCACAGGTTCACGATTGCCAGGGAGGTAAGAAAAGAGTTCAATGCTGTTGCCGACCCTATCCGAGCTAAAATCCGGAACCATCAGAGAATTATTGCTCGTGGGCAGATCCCGAACCGTCTGGGAGACATTACTGTTGTTGAATATGACGCCCTCATAGACATAACCAGTAGGATGAAGAGAAAGGCTTTGGCTGAAGCATGGGATCGTTATAAAGATGCTTGCCAAAATTGCGGTTCCATAGAAAGAGGTGGTTCCTATAATTTTCATAGTCCTGAAGTCCTTAACAAAGCACTGGATGGCTTAATGCCTTTCGTTCAGAGGCGCTGAAATCTCATGGACATCAAAATCACCTGCCCGGAGTGCGGAAGTGAACGCATCAAAGCACCCGCCGAAGTCCACTCGCTGGACGACCTCACGGGCTCCATCTGCGCCGACTGTGGAAGAGAAATCAGTAAAGATGATGTCGTGAGTCAGGCGAGACAGTTCGCTATCGACTCGCTCAGAAATTCCATCGGGAAATCGTGATTTAAGCTCGCCGGTCAGGACGTGAATCTTGTCGTCTATGCGTGAGGTGTCGATTGACAGGGTAATGAGCATGATTTACTCCCATAAAAAAACCCCGCCGAAGCGAGGTTTGCGTGACCTACAAAAATTTTGTAGGTAGTTAATTATATACTCAGCTTTACCACAGCTAAGAGCGCATAGGTGTCTGAATATTCAAGGTAATGCTACTGCCTAATACCGAGCCACTGATTTCAGCAATTCTGGATAGTTTCTGATACATCCGCTCTGCGTAATGACGATGAGCCAAGTATTCCATCTTGACCGCACTCACGTCGTATCCCTGCATCGCCAGTTTGCTTATGAGGCTACTGATCGCCGAAGGTGATTCATCCTCAAATCCATAAAGCAGCCTTACGGGGAACTGATAACCTCCAGCCGCTGTGGATTTCTGAATTTTTCTTTCACGCTGAAGGAGCGGGAACTGATCCCACCAGTCTGCTGGGTAGTGAATATCCAGCTTCGGAGCGGGTAGTGCTTCCTGTTTACCGAGAAACTCACCTTCCAGCGCAACACGATGAACATACTCGATAGCATCGGGAATCTGAGTCGCCTCTAAATCCTCAATACTCTCCACATTAAAGCGCTGATGAATCATCGCGTAGGCTTCCGGATACATCATGTGCCTTTTGCTTACCAGCATGTTAACGGCATCCCGAAGTGGCGTTCTTTCATCGACCGTGGTCTTTTTGCGCGGGTTCTTAACCTCGCCTTTCGTCCAGTACTCGTAAAGAACATCGTCGCACTCTTCCTGATAACGAATCACGCTATCGCGAATTTCAGGGCGGACTTTGTTGGGGCTGATGGTTTGCAGCCAGCCGTTCAATTTGCGAAGAGCAAGGCAAAGCATTGTTTGCTCACCACCTTTTGTAGGGATCATGATTTCCCTGACCCCTTTGGCAAAACGTGATTTCAGCTTATCGGCCTGCCCCTGGTATGTTAACCCCATGCCATCAATGATAGGACGCATCGGGGTGTATGCCTCATTATCAACACTGACAACATACAGATCAGAACCGTAGAAAGGCACGTTGATAGTGGAAACAGCAGTTGCTATACTCATATTCGTTAGTTCCTTGGTAGATACTGACAAATTAGAAGCCCCAATGGTTGTAGCCATTGGGGCTTCGTCGTTTTTACTGAATAACGACATCACCCTTCTCCTCAAGCTTCATAAGCAATTCCATACGATATGCGATCTCAGCTTGAATGGAACGATGGCAGCGTTTAGCTGAATCTCTGATGTGATTGTCGATCTTTTCTACAAAGCGAACCTGGCGCGGCTTGATAGTGGAAATCTTTTCAGACATCATGAACTCCTCTTTTTTCTCTACATAAAAACTCATATGAACTTGTAGAGATATTAATATGAATTTTTCATATGTCAACATGTCTTTGAGGGTGAAATTGTGAACTTCGATTCCCTGTTCAATGAGCGAGTCTCAACGCTAAGAAAATCTTTGGGCCTGACCCAGACAGAGCTTGCAAAACAAATTGGAGTTGTTCAGCGCCAAATTGCGGCATACGAAGGTGGTGAGTCCAAACCAAGAGATGCTGTTCTGCTGCGCTTGGCTTCAGCGCTTGGGACTACTCCGGGCTGGCTGGCGTCTGGTGATGGGCAGGAGCCCAACCTCAGAAACTTCATTCCCTACACATCCGTTCGTCAGGTACCACTTCTGACTATGGGACCATTTGCTGACAGGCTTGAAGAAGCTTTAAAATCCGCCACAACATTCCACCCTTGCGGCATTAAGGTTAGCGACGAATCTTTCGCCCTCAAAATTGTTGGTGAATCAATGAGTGGCTCGGGAGGATTTAGCTTTCCTGCTGGCTGTGTCGTTATCTTCGACCCGAAGGTTGAACCCCGGCAAGGTAGCTTTGTTCTGTATGGCTATGAAGACGAAATGACATTTAAGCAGTATTTTAGCGATCTCTTTCAAATTACCCTCAAGGCATTGAATGAAAATTATGGTGACCTTGTTTTAGCCAAGGGTGATGGATTCATTATGGCTACTGCGGTTTATGCAGAGATAAATTTACTGCAAGTTTAATAATTCCCCAATAATTCAAAAGAGTAGGTAAAACTCATTTTCCGAAATAGAACAAAAAACCCACCTGATGGTGGGCTACCGTTTCATCTTGTTCTCTTCGCAGTCCCTGTAGTATCTCTGAGTAATGTTCAGATTAGGGTTATCCCTGAAAGCCCTTCGGTATTCATCATTGGTGAATACGATATCAACAATGCCCAAAGAGAACTTGCGTAACAAATCCCTATCCATTTTCCCTTCCCTGGCAAACATATCCGATGTGTTGATAGCATTTTTAATTGCCTCATCCTTGTTTGGCCAAAATGACGTTGCAATTACAGACATTGTGTTGGCTATTTGCCCTTGCCTCATGCAATCTAACTCTGACGCACTGGCTCCGGAAGATATAAAAAAAAATATAATCAACCATTTATAAGACATACTCAACAAACCTCGATGTGGCCTCTTTTACCTGCTGAGTATACCCCACGCCAGCTACTGCCGTCGTTACCTCTCCAGCAGTTTCAACAAGAGCGCTTCCAAGCATTTTTTTAGCGCTGGCTATAGCTTTTGTTATATCGCTTATACCGGCATCGGTCGTTCCCGCTTTCTGCTGGACTACTTGCTGGTTACCCTTTCCATTGCTACTCATTGTGAGCGTTGCAACATCAGTAAATACCTGTTGAAAAATAAGGTTCGCCGTCAGCAATGTTTGCCCTTCCGTCGCTGTGATCCGGTAGTCATAGCGGACCAAATCCATATCTCTGAAATAGGTATCTGGAGTTTCAAGGTCATACAGTCCTGGCTCATCCACCATCCGATCAAGCTCGGTTAAGGTTTCTGTTCGGCTCGTGAGCGTTAAGTCTGGCAAGTTAGGGATGCGTCCTGAGAAGGCCGTCCACCCCTGAAATCCCACAACGACATCAACTATCCTTGGTAGCTTCACTTTATTAAACGACATGTAGTCAGCGCGTTCTGTGGGGGCGGTGGTCACCCTTGACTCTTTGCGAGGCTCAATCCTGATTACTGAGCATCCTGGCAATATTTTTTCACCTATAGTGCCACCAGAAAGGGCGTTGTAAATCCCGTAAGATGGCACGATAGCGCTGCCGATCAGGTTAGAAAGTCCGCCCCCCTTAAGAGCACCAATAATTATTGTCTCGTTAACGTTGAAGGCCATAATTACTCCGACTGCTTAATCGCCATGATAGAAGTCACCCACGGTCCGCCTTGCACTTTACTTGCGATATTGTGCTCAATGGCCGTTACCTTGAGCACACCAGATGCTGATTTATTATCAGTTACCAGTCTTATAAGCCCCTGCCGCTTAAGGGAAGGGAGAAAAATGTGGTTTATAAGAACTCCGCGTGAAGTGACTGTAGGGTAGCCTAACATGCCTGTGATAGGAGAAACTTCTGTAATAATATCGGTCTGTATTTCTCCGTTAGGCGATATCTGGATTTCCTTGTTGTGGATGGTAAGGCCGATCCTTGCAGCATCTGCTATCTCGCAAATCTGATTAATGGCACTCCCAAAAGCATACATATCAGTCAGCATCACTGGCTTGACGCCATTATTAACAAAATTGTAACCAATGAATTTAGTTATACTTTCTATCATTTCTACCGCGTCAACAGGACCTTTATAACTGTTCGGGGCGGCTGTTAACACTCGATAATAATATGCAGCATTCGCTCTTAACCGCAGTGGAACATCCGGCATGTTGTTAAAATCAATAAAAGCCTCATATGCATTGCCCTGAAAAATTAAATCCTTGTGATTTTGGTCGCCTGCTAAGATAGACACCCAATCCTGCCTGAATTTAGTAGACCATCCGTTTGTGCCTGCAATCCTTTGCGCCAGATCTATATTGATATTGTAAATTGCCAGATCGAGAGAACTCCCTGATCTCCCCCCGGCGTTCTGCATCGTCATCTCAACCCGATAGCCAGAAAGTCTTATTGGGTCTTTCTGGTCGTCAAGCTTGAACTCAACATCAATGAGTTTTTCAGTGTAGAAATCCGCAACGGACATTTAACCTCCCAGCGGAGATGTGTTACTCCCGCCACTTTCAACGCCACCATGGGTGTGCTTATCAACTATGGAACCGTCGACCAACTGCAACCGGCCATCTGAGAGAACCTTCAGTCCATTGATATCAACGTTACCGGGAGACTTTATCTCTATACCGCTGCCACCATTAATGAACCGGATGTACTGCGAAGGCGTGCCATTTAAAAGGCCGCCCAGGTAAATAGCATCAGCTGATGAGTTCCTCCTCCGTGATCCGGGAGGGGATGACTTTTTAGACATTTTCACGGAACTGATATCGCGGTCAGCAAATAGCGCTATACCTAAATCACCAACGGTAGGGTCAATAACAATGGCGCTCGATCCTCCCTGCAGTCGGGAGAATGGTGCATTGTAAATAGTGGTTGGCTGGACAACGTTACCAGCGCCATCCAGCATAGTAACGAGCGGGATGATGTCAACGAAACCAGCAGAGCCACCATCACTCGCAGTTACGCTGACAACCCTTACGATAGTGCAAAAGCTCTTGGCCCCCATAAATTGCCGCAGAGAGGCGTAAAATACATTCTCCGGCGTGGACATATCCACATCGGAAAATTCACCATACCAACCATTATTACTCATGAATATGCCCCGTTCATCGTGCTAATAAGCGGATTAGCCATGAATGAAGTTTTAAGACCGCTAACGACATCATCAGAGTTTCTGGCGGCACTGACATTCACCTCTCCGATATGCACTTCATTGGTGGTTGACTGCTGGTTGCTGACGTTGCTTGAAGAATATGCCAGACCAGCACCGGCGTTTATTCCGCTCATGATCTCTTCGTCGGCAACATGGCCAGCTCCATTTTCATGGTTAATAATCCCGCGCATCAGGCTGAATATGGTTCCCATGTCGTTAGAGTCGAGCTTTTCATCAGCGCTTTTACCCGTCGCTTTAGTCAACTGAGAGATGTAAGCGCCCTCGTTATTGCCATCAGATGACGGGGCGTACTTTTTGACAATATCAGCGATCGTGTTAATCCCACGCTTGAAGTAAAGTTGCAGTTGTCGATATAGGGCTGCGATTCCCTCAGCCATTGAGCTGAAGACAGCGAATCTTCCCTTGTCTCCACCCTCTTTTGTCGCCCCAGCCTGACCGGCATAGTTCAGGTTCCCAGGGTTGTTATTTCTTATTCCTCGGGGCTTACTGAGTGAGTTGATAACCTGATCTGCGGTGTTTGTGTAATCTTGAGCAAGCTCAGGTGGCAGCGGCTTTCCTGGGTTTTCGGCCTGCCACTCAGCACGGTTTCTTTCAAGATTTCTCTGCGCCAGACGGGATTTTTCAGAGTTCTCCTCTGTCTGGTTGGGGGTGTTATTAGCCGGAACCAGCATCATTAGCCATGGGTTTTTCACAACAACACTGGCAAGATTTGCAACCAGTCCAGCTATGGCGCCGCCAACCCTGCCAATTGCGCCGATCATGCCAAGAGCCCATTTCCCTACGACAAAGACAAGGAGGCCATTCAGGGCATTCTCCCAGCCTCCGACTGCGTTAACTGCATCGTTGATAACCTTTACAGCATTCTCAATAAATGGCGCTATCTTGTCGCTATTCTGGCTCAGCCAGTCTGCAAATTTACCGAGCAGCTCGTTCAACTTGGTCAGGGCAGGGATAAGTGCTGTAAAAATCTTTTGGCCGGTAGTATCAAAACGAGCCCTCAGGTCAGCAAGTTGTTGCTCGTATCTTTGAGCCCCCTTCGTGGCCGTTTCTGTAGCATTTGACAGCTTCTCATAGTGATCAAGTTGTTCAGATACGGCCTTACTACCCTGCGCAAGAAAGTTGACCATTTCTGGCGACATGCCAAGGTCTTTTCCGTACATCTGCCGAGTGGCTGCATCCATTTTCTGGAATTTGTCCGCTAACTCGGTGTAGATTTCCCCTACCGACTTCCAGGCACCTTTATCGTTCTGCAGGCTTACGCCAAGCCTTCCCGTGAGGTTTATTAAACTATCGCTTATCGGCCCTTTGTTTCGCATTACAGCCAGGTCGTTCTGAAGCGATGCCATTGCACCACGAACCTGTTGTGACGTTGCCCCAAAGCGAGAAAATGACTTCTCCCATGCGTCCAGCTCTTTCGCTGACATTCCCAAAGCCTGAGAGGCGTATCCCAACTGACTAAGGTTGCTGGCCGTCTGGCTGACAAAATTTTTGAACCCCTGAAATGTCAGGGCGAGTCCAGTTAATGCGATAAGTTCGGTTCGGATTCTTGAGAAAAAAGCGGCAGCCTGCTTACCATTTTCATCCATTTTTTTAGCTGTTTGCTCACTTTCTTTCCGCATTTTGTTCATGTCTTCACTGACATTTTTGCGGCCCTGGGAGAACTTAGATGAGTCCAAACCCAGTGTAACAACCAGCGCATCAATAACGGTTGCCATTTTTCTTCTCCTGCCAGCGGTGAACTGATCGCCTATTGACCCTGTCAACTAGCATTATTTCAAGGAAATTCCATGCATCTTCTAGGCTGTAAACTGATTGCAACTCACTAAGGGAAGCGAGGCGCAGTGGATGCATCAAAATAGAACTAATCAGCGGTGGGATGTTGACGCACTCCACTAACCCCGGAATTTCGTCCTGATACTCTAATGGCGTGATCAGGCGGCGTCTTTTTGAAAAAAACCGACGTGTAGGTTGAGAACTTCTTTACGTAATGCGAATCGAGTTGCAACCTCCTCGATGTCTTCCTTTACAAGCGCTCGTCGAATGTCAGTTCCGGGAGAGATTTCAACGCAGGACATCATTTCATCAAGAAGTGGCTTAGCTTCATTTGGTGGGATTTTCATCAGCAACCCAAGCCCTTCAATTGCAATACCTACCGCCCCTCTGGAGGCGATATCATCAGGAATGTCGACGCCAGCACCACCCAAAGCCAGCAGAACTCTCATGGACCACCATTCAACCTCATCCGCCGGCTTTTCTCGGATGATAAATACCTTTCCTGCATCACGGCCGGCAGTTTCTGGCATTGTGACTGTGATTTCTTTTCTTCCCATTTTTCACTCTCTAAGTAAGGTCTTCTTGAGTTAAGTAATAGAGTCGGTAGCGGCTACCAAGCTCGCCGTAAGAAGGGTCGGTTTCACCCTGTGTATCGACGATAACGAGATCACCAGAGAATCCGAGGTATGAATATCTGACAAGCTTCACACAGTTCATGCAAAGAACACCCAGGACTACCGGTGCGTTGTTTACATACAAATCCAGATAAACCCCTGTCGATCTCTGGACAATTCTTATCTGGCAAATCTGCCCATTCAGATCGACTGTGAATTTTTGAGAGGTCTGCGCCTGAAGTGTTATTTCCTGCATAAGTCCTCATCTATTTGCTATTTTTTCAGCGCGTTTTCGTCTCCGCTCTTCGCGCTGCTCCTCACGTCGCATATCGTCGAACACCTTCATTATCGCTTTCATCATCATGAAATTGACGAAGTGGTGATTAACACAGCCGTGAATGCGTAACTGCTCGGTGAACTCTTCGGCAGATCGCAGCGCCTCCATCATGTTCTTCTCGCCTTTCATGAACTCCGAGAAGTCGCGCCCCGCCCTAGAGGCGCACTCAACGATTCGGTTATTCATGGTCAAGCCGCCGCATACAGCAGTTTCATCTGCCCTTTTACGGGAAACGCAGCCATGCAGCGGGCTTCGAAGTCCTTCTGGTCAATGCTGCAACTGGCAATGTTGGTAACGGCGATCAGTTGCTGCTCGACTTTCCCCAGTGCATCAGGCTTAAGGTGTTGGTGGATCTTCTCCTTGCTGTCTCCGGCGGCTTGTTTTGCTGCCTGATAGACATAATCAGGGAGTGCCACACCGTACACCCAGCGAGCGGTGATCTGACCGAACAGAGCCGGGCAACCGCCGACATGACCGAAGTAAGGAAGACCGGACATTTTCGACAGCGCTTGGTAGAACGGGTCTTTAAAGCGTTTTTCCCAAGATGTTGGTTGCTGGCAAACCATCAGGCCAACAATCTGATCTTCGGTGAGTTGAAAATTTTTACTCAGCAGCAGATTTTTAATGTGTCGGTCACAGGCGCGGGCGAATTTAGGAGATAACCATCTGGCAAATTCCACCGCAAGCTCTGGGTGCATCCATGTTCCGCCATAACGGCCTTTCTCAATCCTAATTAAAAGGGTAGAAATCTGCCCTTTAGAATTGAATGGTTCAATATCAAGCTCTTGCGCCAATTCGATAACGTAGTCTTTTGTCGACTCCAGAATTGTCCAGTTCTTCACTCTCTTCCCGTGATGCTTGGCGGCGATTGTGGCATTAAACCAGCAATCAGAAGCAAAAGGGAATGAACGGTCATCGTAATTCATGGGGATGATATTAGACATATCGGTAATAACCTTTTAGTGATGAACCTTGTCTCACAGGAATCCGGCCCACAGAAAGGCACCGACAGCCAGCCGGTATCCTCAAGGGTCATCCTGAAAGGTTCTGTGTGAAATGCGCGTGAGATGCGCGGTGAAATTTGGGTGTAAAAAAGCCCGGATTAACCGGGCTGATTGCTTATGCTGAGTAATTTGCTGGGGTAATGGATTCCCACTCAATCATGCCAGGGATCGGCTGCATGATGCGTCCTGCAGAAGGAACCCAGCGCCAGCGCATCAATACGCCATTATTGAGTGTGTACTTCATTCCAAGAGAAGGAAGGATGATAGTGCCGAAACAGCGCAGCTTTGTCTTTCCGGTTTTTTCGGTGTTGGCCCACGTGTTGATGTAGTTGATGCTGTCGGATGACGCTGCCAGGTGGAATGTCCACTGAATGTCACCAAAAACATAACCAGCCAACAATTTACCGTCTGCGGTACGCACCTTTTCAGCCATATCAGAATCAGACATGTCAAAAATGTTCTGCGCTTCAAACTCTTCCAGCGTGAACCCTGACGGATACAAATTAGGAACTGTGAGAGTAATAACCGCATCAGCCGAAGTGATGTTCTGATTGGACATTTACTGCACCTCCACGCTGTTAACGGTAATGCCCTGGATAATGCCGCCATCGGTGTACCAGAAGTAAACCGTGGGCTTAGTACGCTGAGAGCGCATCGCGGCGGTGAACGGGCCGATGTAGATGTAGTAACCATCCGACATGAGGGCATCCGACACATCTACGCCTGTGATAGCGCGAATCTGGTCAAGCTGAGACTGGTCAAGATTGGTTCCGGCTGTCAGCCCTCCCCATACCCTGAACTGCTCAATCGGCGGCTTCATGCACGATTCAATGCGAGCCTTACCAGCGGTAGCGTAAGGGAGATTGCTCGCCTGCTGGAACAGCGCGACGAGGGCTGCCTGCAGTTGAGCGTTAATCCACACCTGACCGGCCCAGGCGTCAAGCCAGGCATAATCACCGGTAATAGAACCGGGTGCCCACTGGTTAGTGTCGACCGCATTCGAGGCATAGTTGCCGTAGAAGTTATAGCCGTTGGCCTTGGCCGCCTCGTAATCAGTATCGTTACTGATCATCGGCAGCAGCCCGGACACCTGACGACCATTCAGCGAACAGCGCCCATTGGCCTGCGAGAAGTTCAGCGCAGCCACAAACCCCATAGCATTTGCTGCGTGGTTCGGGTAACCATACACCGGGCAGGTATCGTTATAGGCGTAGGTGTTGATGATGTCGTACACCAGTGCATTCGAGCTGCCCGCCACGATTGCCGTTCCTGATGCGTCCCAGGGGACATAGGCAAAGCGGTGGTTCTGACTGTTTGTCCAGAGCGCAAACGCATTAGCCTGGTCTTTGGTGACAGCGAACGTCGTGGAGAATGTTACCCAGTCCTGCTCTTTGGCCAGAATGGCAGTAAAGATATCGTCAACCACTGCCGGCGCCGCACCCTGAGAGATCACCGCACCGGTCGCTTCGGTCAGTTTCAGACCCGTAGCAAGCGTACCTTCATCGGCAAAGGTAATGGTGCTATCCACACCAGTGGTGGCAGAGGTGATGATGAATTTCTTCAGCACGCTATCCCAGGTCACTACAACCGAGGAGCCAATGCCGGTTTCAATCAGCTCTGCAGCGTTATCAAAACTGGTGGCGCCGCTGAGGTTGATAGGCGCAGAAGTCTCCTCCGTACCATCAACGGTCAGAGTCAGCGTACCCGAAAGCAACTTGAGCTGTGCCAGCGTGGTCGCGGCGTGCGATCCGGAACGAAGGAATGCCGCCACTGCTGCGGTATTGAATCGGCTAAAATACAGTTTGCCAGGCATCTGTGTTTTACCGGTGAATGCGGCGAAATACAGCACCGCGGCGGTGTACTCAATCGACGCGCTGCCGAAGTACGCCTTTACCTCATCCGCACTGGAAAATGAGGGTACTGCACCAACCGGCGCGTATGCGCTGTCGGTCAGGAACAGGCCATTGAGATCAATAGCTGTCCCTGTCGCCTTCAGTACGCCGGGAAGCATCTGGGCGATTTTTGATAGCGAAATTGCCATTTATTATTTCTCCGGAGGAAATCTCACGTCGACCGGCTGCGATATCACATCTGCGCCTGTCATAAACTGCTGAGGAACGCTGACGACAATCAGCGGGTTTGCGTGGAATTCAAGCGTCCAGCGGGATTCCCACTGTTTCTCGCCGTTGATCATCGAGGTTTGCCGCGGGGGGCCGGAATAAAGCGGCACCAGGACATTTGCGTTTTCCCTGAACCAGGTGCATGCGAATTCAGAGCGTGCGATGCGCGAAAAGATGGTGGCATTGTTTTGCGCCTGATCTCCGTAGAAATCGAGCTGACATTGCCATTCATCAACGCGGCGAAGTTCTGCCCGCCCGTAATCGCTAACGCCGTCATACTCGTAATTGACAGCACTGGTTGAGAGGTCCGTCAGAAAAAGCGGCGTCATAGTAATGAAACCGCCTTTCGGCATTGGGGTTTGGTTTTGCTGTGTCTGCGTGACTTCTGCGTCCGGGAAAAGAGCTGAAAGGAAATCGCCGGTCGCCTTAAACAGATCGCTTTCAGTGACCTGCAGGCCTACGTCAATTGTTGACATGCGATAACCCTCGTCCAGTCCGGCCAGATTTCAGGAACATCCACAACCAGCCATGTTTCATTGCCGATAACGAACTTATCGCCGCCCTGCTGCCGTTCCCTGTTAATCCCACACCAGTTGCCATCCGTCCAGATGCTGACCAGCACACCCTGGATGTTCATGTTATCCATGTGCCTGATATCAGCCTGACTCAGCGCCTGCTTTTGCACCATCATCGTTACCGGCGGCGCGAAACCTGGAGAGGTCGAGTAATCCGGGTTTTTGATTGGTCCGATCGAGCGGTAAATCTGCGCCTCGACGCGAGGATTAACCGCGCTAATGGCGCTTCGCACTATGGAATGAAGATTCACTCTTTCACCTCGTAGTCGACCGAGTTCAGCATGTGGGCCGAGTCGATTAACGGGTCATTAAACCCTTTTTTGTCGACCGTGCTTTTTGCGTTCGGCGGCTCAGAAAAGGCGATGATGGACGACTGAATCTGCCCCTTGATCCGCTCCCCCATCAGCGCCAGGCTCTTGCGGGCGTCAAAATCGTTTGCCTTCATGAGCTTCCCGAGCTCTCCGCCCCACTCCGGCCCATGTTCAGAAATGGTCTTCCTGAAGTACGGTCTGGATGGGATCGTAACGATATGCTCGGGTATCATTACTGACTGCGCGAAATTGGCCTTTGATGGCTTAGCGAAGCGAGAAACGCCGTCACGGCGAACGTAAAAGTTCAAATCCCGGGTATGCGCCGGGATTTTTACAGTGCCGCCAAATTCGTTGGTGGCTGCCACAAGTGCTACCGGCGTCCCGTCGGGGTACTTAGCCCCCTCAAGGAAGCCAACCTTTAAATCATCGCCAGAGGACAACCCCTTTGCGATCGACTGCAGGTGCTCCATCAGCTTATCGCCGCCTGACATTCCATTCATAGCTACCTCCGGATGAATGAACGACGGTTATAATGGCCCGGGTACATTGAAGGGGATGAGCCTGGGACATAAAAACCAGTCCTGTAAGGCTTTGTGGCCTCCCAGTAAGCTGACCCGTAAGTAGTCTGCTTATACCACCAGGAGCTTTCGCTTGAGGGGCCTGCGTCAGCTGATACTGACACTGACCCCTCAGATGCGCTTGCCACACGGCCAACCAGACCAGAAGCCTTTTCGCCGTTTACGCCTGAATTCAGCGCCGCAATGTGCGCAACCAGCATGTTCAGGAAAAGAGCCCGGATAGAGATATCTTTTACCGGGCTGCTGTCCGTGTTATTCAGGTAAATCGTTGCCTCCGTGAAGTACGCATTAAGCAGCGTTTCACTTACGGCATCGAACTCCGGATAACGCTCACGAAATGCGGCAACATCAAAGACAACGATCGCCATTATTTTTTGTCCGCCTTCTCAATGCCCGGGGCCGGGTTGTTCTGATCCAGACCTTCCAGACCGGTTTTCTCCGAAGCGTTTTCATTCGCTTTCGCCTGGGCGCTGCTGGTTTTCGCCTGGGCAAACACCAGCTCTTTGCGAACGTAGGGCTGATCAGCATGTACTGCCAGCCACGCCTCAAAGGCTTCCTTGTCCACGTTTTCGGTCAGGCCATAGCCACCGAAAACGAGAGAGGAGTTGGAGCCGTTAAGCTCCACTTTGTACGCGCCCTGCTCCAGGATCAGGCCGTTCGGCAGTTTGCATCCTACAGTTACTGTTTCGGCCATGTTACACCCCGATCATGCTGGCAATGCCCAGCGGTTGACGAATGATTGCACCCCAGGTGCCACCGGATTTTTTCTGCCGCCAGGAGGACTCTTCCACCACGACGGCGTGGGCGCGCATCTTCTCGGTGAATGCTGCGTAAGCGGTGTCCTGCTCACCCAAGCGTTCAACAATCAGTTGCACAAGCTCACCGGCGTCGGTGCTGTATTCAACAGCGGTTTCGATACGCAGGTTCGGAAAGTTTTTCTTCAGCTGATCGGTGACGTTCACGTTATACATGTTCGTCTTGGTCAGGTTGACTTCCATTTCCGGCGACATACCGAGCACCATACGATCCGTACGCTCTACGAGGCCTTTGGTCTGAGAGACCAGCTGCTTATAGAGGCGGCCGGAGATATCGTCATATACGGCTTGCCCGTCTTTCGACGCCCAGGTAATGCCGCCGCCGGAACCAGTCGCCGCCGGAGTAACCGGAGCGCTCAGAGACGGATCGTTGAGCAGGCCGTAGTTTTCCAGCCCGTCGATGCCGTAGAAATAGCTCTTGTTCTGGAACTTATTCAGCACAAGCGCAGAGGCCACGTTGAGCTCGGCGGCATAGCCGATACGACCGGCGCCGTACATGTCCAGCTCGCGCTCACCCCAGCGGGTGTGAGTCTGATAATGGAATGACTGGCGAGGAACCCAGTTGACGTTGGCGGACGTCATGCCGTTGTTGTTGAAGTCGCCGTAAGCGCTGGTTTCACCAGTCGACTCGACGATCGGGAACTGCGAGGTCAGCGTGGTCCAGTCGCCCTTTTTCACTTCACCGATAATCTCTGCGGCCTTCATCGGCGTAACGAGAACGCGGATAAGTTCCGGATCGACATAGTTAGTGAAGTAGGCCGGGATACCGGCGTTATTCGCAGTAACCATTTGCGGCTGGGCGTCCATCGCCAGCGCGTAATTCTCCGCAAACTCCGGCTTCAGGTAGTCCTTCGCGCCAGGCAGCACAATGCCATATTTCCCGCTGGCTGCGGCGTAGTGTCGCTGAAATTCGTTCATTACTTGCTCCAGGTGCTGATTTTGACCAGCTCGCCAGCGTCACAATCGCTTGCGGCATAGAATGCAGTCTCGATAAAACCGGCCACGGTTGCGCCGGCCGCTGCGATTTGCACTTCACCGGTGGTCAGAGATGCAAAAACCTTCTGCCCGCGGGTGGCAGCGGTTGACGTTTTGGCCCAGAAGTCGCCGGCAACCATCAGGGTGATTTCGCGGCCGGGCTGGATAAGCATGGATGCCTGACCCAGCCAAACGGTGATAGAGGCCTGACCATCACGATGGACGAAGCCAGACGGGACACCGCTACCGGCATTGGAAGCCACACCGTCAACATCCCAGGCAAAGCGGCCGACAATCAGGCCGTCCTCGCCAGCAACCAGAGCGCCCTCGCCGGCCTGATAGGTCGCGTGAGGGTTAGTGCCAGCAAAGGCCCCTTCGACGCCGGGGGCCGGATACTGGTTAATTCGTGTCTGAAAACCTGCCATGTTAACCTCGTTTCAGTTTGCCAGCGGTCGGAAATGCGTTTTCGAACTCACTGACGGAAGCGGAATCCTGCGCAATGACAGGGCGTGAATTTTCTTTCTGGCTGATCGCCATTTTGACCATCGCCGGATAAGCGGACGGGTGAACGCCGGAGATATCCACACCGCTCTGTTCAAGTGCAGTGCGATAGACATCTTCAGCTGAGTCCATGGCAACGACGTCGCCGATCAGCGGGCGGACAACCTGCTCGGCTTCACGGATTTTCCGGAAGTTTTCCGCAGCCTTTTTAGTTGCGCTGTCGGCTGCCAGACGAATCGCAGAGTCCATCGCCGTTTTGGAGACTTTGTCGTCTTCTTCATCGTCTTCATCTTCGGCGGTTTTCTTCTTGTCCTTGTCTTCTTCGTCGTCCTCATCGTCCGCCGTTTTTTTCTTATCCTGCTCGTCGTCTTCGTCGTCGGCGGGTTTGTTTTCTTTTTCGTCTTCCTTTTCGGCTTCATCAAGAGCCAGAAGAGCTTTGCGGACTTCTGCCTCCAGATCTGCATCCTGCGCCAGAAGTGGCTTAAGGGTGGCGCGGATCGCCGCTACCTTATGTTTACGCATGTGATTAAGCTCCGGTGGTAATGAATCTGCGACCAGTACATCTGGCCCTGCGCGGCCGTCAGGGACCAGCGCTTCGTGGTTTCCGAAAATGTCACGCATAACGCCGTCATAAGGCTCGCCGTCAGGGGTGACACCCGGGGTCATGTCTGCGACGTACTTGTACGATGCAGATAGCTCTCGCTGCTCTCCGCTCTCAATTCCAGCAATCGCGCTGTTATCCCATATCGACATACCAACCGTGAGATACGTGCCGTCAAACTCCGCATTGGAGTGCGTCACGCCAACACGAAATTCATTGGGCGGGTCGGTGGGAAAATCGGGGATGTGCTTGCTGAGCACGGGGATGTTATTGAAGGTTTTGGCTGCTTTCCGGAGCTCGTCCGGGTGGCGCCAAAGCCGGTAAAGTTTGTTTGGATCGAGCCCAAGCTCTTCGCTTCTTGGTATCTCTCGTCCGTAGTAGGCGTTGACGTTTGCCTTGCTGATATTCGTTCGTGAAATCTGAAGGCGGCCATTTGCGTCGATGGTGCGCACAGAGGCGCGATCGAAAGCTAAGCACTCTGTGGGGTTCATTGCTCAATCCTGTTTTGAAAGCCCTGGAATGACAGCCTCCCAGGTGCAACGACAATTTGGTAATTCGCCTGGCATGATGTGCTCGCCATCAATGAGCATCCCTTCCGAGAGGTCGAACAGCTTGCCATTGGCTTTTACATGGGACTGGCGAGGCTTTTTTCCTGCATGGGAGTGCTTCCATATACCCTGGGTAATGCCTAGCGCCTGCTGTCGCGCAGACTGAACGACTGAGGTGGCCTTGTTGTTCTGATCTCGGGCAATGAACGCCGCACGGCGCCGGGTAATCCCGT
>ERZ773187.964-NODE-964-length-24180-cov-25.126218_pt1 | contig 24180 bp, 29 predicted proteins | sample MGYA00511242_ERZ773187 | MGnify/ENA primary metagenome ERZ773187 (study PRJEB29015, sample SAMEA2737744) | human gut metagenome | biome: human gut; feature: human-associated habitat; material: faeces | place: China | collected 2012 ... | reverse complement strand
TCACTGGCTCGTTAGAAATGTCCTGATGTTGAAAAGTCCGCTTAGTGCCAGTAGCTGACAGTTACAAAATCTCTATAAGTTCAAATTCCTCAAATATAAGTTCCATTTCTTCAGAATAAGTGCCTTCACGCTCAAAATAACGCTTATGACCTTCATTCCAATACTCCAGACTTAAATCACCTTCACCTTCCTTACTGGCAAGTTCACTCGTCATTTCATTGAAGCGGATAACTTGCATCCTGAGAGTTCTGATCACGCACATTGGCTGCCCGGCTCCGTTAAGAATGATATTATAACTTCCAACGCAGGGAGCTTCGCCTCGTTCATGTTCATGGTGAAAAGATGCTATCGAAGAGCATGTCGCTGTTTTTCTCCCACTCAAAACCAGTTGTACGAGTTCGTCAGCAAGTTCTGGGCTGTCGCCAAATTTCCATGCCAGTGCACCGGGATAAATGTTTTTTAATTCTTCAAGCTTTGCCATTTTCAGCCTTTGTTACTCTGATACGTTTAGAGGAAGTAACCTATTTCCGTTTAATATGAACTATCTGATTCAAATATTCATCTTTGTTGCGCTACCGCGAACATTTCGGCTGCCTGACCAGGACGCAGGTTGCGGTCGATGACATCCTGAAGGATTTTGAGGCGGTTGATTTCTTTCACGGTGAACATCCCGGTGTCATGTATAGCCACAGAAAACTCCTCATCAGGAAAAGCGAGTTGTTGACTAGGCATACAGGTCTGAGAACTATAGCCTGGACATTCCTAATGAGCCAGTGATTAGACATTATCATTGAGCCCCTACACCGCAACTACGCTTAATGCGTTTTATGTTCAAGGTGACCTCATCGCGCTAGTGTTTCCCAGCCAGCGGAGTATATCTACGGCAAGCCTGTCGCTGGCCAGGCCAAAGGCCTTGACGACCTCGTTCATCGAACTACCGCTTATGGGCAGGTGTATCACGAAACGCTGGCTGGCTATCACGCGACGATCTGATGTTTGCACCAGACGCACTTCAAAGTGAATCAACACTTCGCTTTTCTACTGATATCCCCCTGGAATGACCATAAATCCCCCCGAGTTCAAAATTGGAATGCAAATTATTTTCATCATTGCTGGCAGCAATGAAACGGCTAGCAGTGCACAATTCTTGCTTCAGACGATTACAAATCGATACGGGCACCGAATCACTCCAATGCGGCACGCTGTAGACGCCTATCTCAGCACCATGAGGCTGAACTGCAAAGCGTGAATGTTGATATACTGACTGGTACTAGGCTGCATAACTCGCATCGATCGGTTTGTGGTTTGAGCGCTGTCAGGCACTCCCTGCTGAGCTGGCAATATCCAAACCTGCGTGGACTAACCTCACAACAGTAGTCAAATTCTGTCCTCACGCCGAGGCCTACTTAAGGGCCTACGGACTGACGTCCCAAGTGACTGTGAAGTCGAGTCGGGTACTTTGCACTCCTTGCCAACGCCTGAAGGAAATCTTCTTCAAAGCAAAGGGCCGCCGGCGACATGCTCAGATCATAATCATCATCGGTCATCAGTGCCATCCAAGGCTCTGCCCGTACCGGAAACCATCCGGCGTGATGCGTGTAAATGATACCATCAGAGCGTACCGCAGGAATCTCCTTTTCAAATGTACACTTTAATAAGTAGAAAAGAACTGGTGTTCATACCCTTAAAAGTCATTGCGATGGGATGGTTTATGGTGTAATTATTAAAACATTACTAAATATTACAATACAAAAAAGGATAAAAAATGCCTATTGAGTACTACAATCATATTGATTTTATGAGAAGGATCTCTAATACAAAAGAAATCTCATTAGTTTTTGGATCAGCTCTCACTGGTTTCAAAGATGACATAGGAATCCTTCAGCCATCTGAAATTGTTGAATTCATCAGGGAACGGATGAATGCAGAAGGGTATACTGAGGATTTAAATAGACATATGGAGTTAAATCATGATGTGAACCCATACCAAGCAGCTTTTGAGTTTGTAGCAAAATTCTATGGGATAGATGGAATAAACTCCATAATTACTGATATCGTCAAGCTTAACGAAGATCCAAAAACTGGAAGACAGAAAATTCCTACGAATGTTAAGTCATTAGTTCAGTCAATAAAAAATGGAAAGCTCAATGTAAAATATATAATAACTACAAATTTCGATACAATTATAGAAGAGGCATTAGCTGAAGAAGGTATTCTGTGCAATAGCCTTAGTGTTGTATCTGATTCTAACATCAGTGATAATACCAACAAATTAATAACAATAGTACATATACATGGTGTATGGAGTCATGGTGATACAATGCACACAAGAAATCAGTTAGAAAACAAAAGAGGTAAAATAGAAGAATCATTGCGAAATATAATTGAATCGGGGCCGCTGTGTGTGATGGCATACGGTGCATGGGAGGATAGCTTTACGAGAAGCTTAACAAACACACTAAAAAACAACCTCAGTACTTACTCTCTCATATGGTGCTTTTATGCAGAAAACGATGGAATCATAGATAGAGAAAGCAAGCACATTATAAATATGTTAGAGGATGCAATAAGCCGTGAACGAGTGCAATTTTATAAAGGGATTGATTGCCAATCAATTTTTAGCGATATAAATGCTGAGGTAACCACATCAAAAAAGCATTAAACTCACCAGTGTACTTAAACACTGCAAGTGAGTTGACACCATATTACATAAGCACTAATGATGACTACGCAGCAGTTAGAAAAATAGAGCAAATTGAGGCGATTAATATTCTAAAAAGAGAACACTTTGTTTTCATCGAAGCTGGGCTAGGTTCTGGGCTTTATGGTTTTGTTTACTCATTAGCGATGAAATACAAGTTTGAAAAAAACTATTTTAAATTGAATTTTTCTGAAGTTTTAGTAAAAAATCAGATCGATGATTGCTTTGTGGCTTATACTGGCGTGAATCCTCAATTACTGATCTTTGAGATGAATAGAGCGATTGATACACCATATATTTTAATTGTTGATAATATTCGAGCGGATATTGAGCAAGAAGCCTTAAACTATTTAATTCAATTAGTTAAAACTGCTACAATAAGAAATGAGCAAGTATATTTTATCTTCTCTTCTACTATAACTTTCACTCAATTTCAGAATATAACTGTTAAGTTAAGGGATCTAACCTTTGATGAAACCTCGTTAATTCTAAGGAAAAAATTCAACTCGTCAAAGTTAGACACTCGTTCTATTTATGAACTTCACAATTTGAGTGAAGGTATTATTGTTAAATTAGATCACATTATTAATTGCCTTAATTATAGTTCGCCAGATGAGATATTATCTGAGCATGGCTTATTTGATGATATTTATCAATCTGATGACATTCCTAGAAACATAATTACACAAATAGATTACATCATTAAACAACCAGACAAACAACTTACTTTTATGATGCTTAAAATTCTTTCCATATTGAAAAATGGAGAGTCCCTTACGAATTTGAAAAGAGATAAGCTCGGTAAGGATTTAACCTTAAAAAACAGCCGAGAAATTATTCAATTAGGATTGGCATCGGTTATAGAAATTGATACAGCAACAACTTTGATAAAGTTAAATCCAATTGTTAAAGATTATGTTTTATCTTTACTTAAAGAAGACGACATTTATGCAATTTCAGATGCTTATCTTAAACTAGTGGTAAATGAGACAAAAGAAGGGATTCACTTAGGAATAACAAACAGAAAAATTATTGATAAGGGATACAATACTGAGGAAGATAATGCAGTTGTTTTATTTAAAAATTCTATTAATCAATCTAAATCTAAACTTGAATCTAATCTCACAACCGATGAAGAAAAAGAACGAGCAAAAATAAAAACATCGAAACTTTTATATCTTTCATTAGCTTATGTATACTCTTTAGATAATTCGAGTCGTTATAAAGAGGCTATTTACGCAGCAACCAGTTTATTAAGTACAACAGAGTGCATCAGGAATCCATTTGCTTATAAACTTTACTATCATTTAGGCTCTTGCCAAAGAATGCTTAATTTCAAAGATGAGGCATTATTTAACCTTAGAAAGGCACGAGAATTATGCCCACTAAATGAAAAGCATATATTAGAAAAAATATATATTGAAGAGTTGTTTATCCTTGAAGAGACAGATATCAAAGAAGCAATCTCGATAGCAAAAAGAGCTAAAAGAGGATTTAAGGCGAACTCTCTTGGACATATCAATTCAGAATATGTTGCTTCTGCAGAATTAAATAAAGGGCAACGGATCGTTAAACTGGAATCATTAGAAAAAAAATGCCGTCGCTTAGGCTACCACACAACAGCTAACAATATTTTGTTTACACTAAATACTATTAAAGAAGATGCTGATAAAATTAGTCAGTTAAATAAAGTAATGGATACGGATAGTAATAATTTCAATTATTGTAAGGCAATGATATTCAAGCATGAAATTTTAATTAGCAATAAAGAGTATGACAAGGTTACTGATAGAGACCTCAATGAATTGATAAATATTTTCAATTATATGTTTAAACAAGGATTCAACTCTTTATTGAATCGATGCCATGACTTAATATGGCAAATAGCTGATTACAAGAGACTTAATAAGATTATCATTGTCATTTATTTCAAGTCGGCTATATCATGGGAACTAAATAATAACATGGAAATGATCGAGAAATATAATGCACTATTTGAGGATATTGATATTGATAAATATATTGATGTGAAATGAATCGTCAATTTAAACAACAAGGCTGTCAAATCACATTTTTGACAGCCTTTTCATGATTCAATTCGATGACGTCCCCAATGATTTTGAGTGGGTTAACTCATCCAAAGTGAAAAAACTCCGCTGCGTGAGTCGACATCAGAATTCCACTATGGTGAATATAAGTGAAGATCATCTTAGACTTTAGCCAAAGACCGGACATTACAACTTTGCTGTTACAATGCTTGTCAAAGCTCGGTGAAAATGTCCAATCACCGGCCCGTTAGAAATGTCCATATGTTGAAAAGGCCGCTGCGAGAATTTCTCTCCGCAGCAGCCTCTTTAGCATAACGTCATTATGAGCATCAAAATTTAATTAGATCTTGGCAAGCCAGTCCATTACTTCTCCGCGTAAACGGAGTAATTCTCCAATATTATCTGTCAATGATGAATATAACTGATAAAACCTTATACTATCCCATCCATATTTCGGCGTAAGAAGTAATCGTGTTCTAAGTGATTTAATATATTGTGGGTCATACTTCTCATGGCCTGATGCGCCTTTTTTTATTATTTTTGTGTATCTTTTACCATTTTTATATATAGCGTAATAGTCGCCATCTTCATTAATAGTAAAACCTGCATTAGTCAAATGTCTGCTTAATGCAATAAAGCTTAATTGCTCGTCTGTTATCTTTTTCTTTCGTGAATTACTTCTGAAGAATGCTTTGATCGTTTTTATTTCATCTCTTCTATGTTCACATATCTCATGCGCTGCAACACTTCTCGTAAATTCAAAAAGTTGGATGTCATCGCACTTATCTAACCAATATCCTGCTCGGTCTAGAAAACACATAGTAAGGAGTAGTGCGGTTCTTTTGTTTCCATTATGAAAACAATGGTTTGAAATGACGCCATGAAACAATGCTGATGCTTTATCTAAATCATCAGGATAAACATCTTTTCTGTTCATCGTCATGAACGGCCTTGCTATAGCAGATTCTAAAAGTTCTACATTTTTTATTCCCGGAGGGGAAATCGGATCTTCAGAATCTTGATAATAAGCTGTTAGGTACTCATGAACTGATGTTGCTTCTTCTAACGTAATCATCATTTCCCTTTAATCATTCTGTGTGTATGTATCTCAAAATTACCATCCAAGGCCGCGAAGCAGTTTGGGGTTCTGTGACACCCGAACTTTACCCCGGTTTCCCGGGGCTTTCCTTTGTATATCATACCATTGAAGCTATTTACTTTTACCGAAAATTTCTCCAGAACGTGACTGTAATGTCTTCAACGCATCGAACATGTCGTCGCCGTTCAGTGAGCGCTGGGATTTTTTCTCTGTTGGTTTTCTGCGCCGCCGCGAAGGGCCATCACCGGCTGGTATCGCCTGTGAACGGTTGTTATCGCGTTTATCCTGAACCAGTTTTATAAATTCGAGTGTGCGTCCGAGGCGCTTGTTGTCGACAATAGCTCCCTGGTCGATTTCTGAAAGGCGATCATAAGTGGAGTAGGGAAGAGCTGCCCCGTTAAGCTTGAGTTCTTTTCTCCCATCGGGATAGTGCCAGACTTCAATATATTTCCCGATGGCTCTTCGGCTTAACTCATTGTCTTCAATCAGATACAGTACTTTGTCATACTGTACCGTCAGGGATTTTGACACACGACGAGGTTCCCGCCACGTGAAAAAAGCTGTTAGATCATCATCAATTTCAAGCGGTCGGTGAACATCAAAATCATGCCGGGGAGCTTTGGCAAAGCGCCGGTTATAATCGGCCACAAACTCATCGGCATAATCATTGGCTGCGTCTACTGAAGAAATGCTCCTGAGCCTGAATTCTTTTACCAGACGATCCTGAAGCGTCAGATGAGCGCGTTCCACGCGGCCTTTAGCTGAGCTGGTATTGGCACAGATAGTCTGGATATTCAGTTCGTGCATCGCACGACCAAACTGAGTATAACCATCGCCGCCGGTGGCATTTTTGTTGTTGATTCTGAAGACGCTGGCTTTGTCGCTATACAATGCCAGTGGTTTGCCATGCTTTTCCAGATAACCCCGGGTAGCTTCAAAATAGGTGAAGGTCGATTCCGATTTCACAAATCGAAGCTGCATCAACCGACTCGTCGCATCGTCGACATAGACCAGTACAGTACAGGAAGGTGCACGGTTCTCAAACCAGTGGTGTTCACAACCATCAATCTGTATCAGTTCACCACAACATGCCCGGCGAGAGCGTGGTTGCTGAATTTTGGCGCACGTTGTTTATGAGGCACCCAGAATCCGGATTTTATCATGAGCCGTCTGAGGGTTTCCTTGCCAAGAACGATACCGTGATTTTCTGCCAGCTTTTCCTGAGTCAGTGTCGGACCAAAGTCTGAGTAGCGTTCCCGGATAATATTCAGGACCTGATTAGTTAATGACGTGGGCAACAGGCGGTTTCCGGGGCGACCCCGACTCTTGTTATTCATGCCAAGCGGCCCGGACTGACGATAACGTTTTAGCAGACGGCTACAATGGCGTGGTGTGATGCCGAGCATTTCCGCTGCCTGACCAGGGCGCAGATTACGATCGATGACATCCTGAAGAATTTTGAGGCGGTTGATTTCTTTCATGGTGAACATCCCGGTGTCATGTATAGCCACAGAAAACTCCTCATCAGGAAAAGTGAGTTGTTGATTAGGCATACAGATTTGAAAACTATAACCTAGACATTCCTAATGAGCCACAAATAGACATTAGCATTGAGCCGTCACAATGCTGATGCGCACAACAAAGATTATGTTAAATATAAAAATAAAAGACATAAAAATCAATATTTTGATGAAGTGGCCTGCTACTTTCCCACTCCAGCAACCAGTCATGGAAGCTTTAGAAACAGAGTCCGCTCATGAGTTTGCGATGCCTTAAATCCATGGTGAGCATAGAAGCCTTTGGCTTCTTCAGTAAGCGCGTGAACCATTATCGCACGAACGCCAATATTCTCAGCTACGCGATAACAGCGTAGAACCGCATCGTGAAGTAAATCGGCGCCAACCCCTTTTCCGTGCAATGAGATATCTACCGCCAGGCGAGCGAGTATAATCACCGGTATAGGATCTGGCATGTTACGCCGAAGACTACCTGTCGCTTCCGTATGGTTAACGCTACCGGTGGCCAGAGAGTAAAAACCAGCTACTTGCTTCGTACCCGTATTGCAAACAACGAACGTTCGGGCAGCACCAAGAGCCTGATTTTTTAAACCTCTCTGTTTTAGCCATTCATCGAGTACCGTTTCTCCACTGACGAACTCGGCCAGTTGATGGGCGCTGGATAACGGCTCGGGCGCTGTTATACATCCCACTGAGGTTTCCTTGCCAGTAGTTTATTAATGGCGGGCTCATCCTCGACTGGCGCATCGAGCATATCGATGAACTCTGCATACTGTTCGTCGTTAAAATTGAAAACACGACGATCAAGGATCACGTTCTCCGCAGCCTTGCAGGCCATCTCAAGAATGAAGTCGGTTCGCGATTTATGAAGGATTTCTGCAGCGGCATCGATGAGTGCCCTCTGAGACTCTTTAGCTCTTAGGTTGAGTTGAACATCTGATTTCATACACACCTCTCTTGTATAGCAATTGATATACAAGAATAACACAACACGAACGTATAGCAAATGATATACACATCAAAGTACCGAAAATGCGTTTTATGTTAAATATCAGTTACTTGAATCGATTTCGTAACATAAGTTGATGTGTTTGTCGTGTCATGACAGCACAATCAGGGATGTCATCCCCTAACGAGGCAAGGACTAAGTTAATGAACAGAACAGCTTAAGAAGTACAGACTCGCTGGCTTGAGAGCCGGCAGCCTGAAGATCGTACCTGTAATGAAGCGGAACAATTTTCGGATGAATGCTGGAAGAACGGTCTGCGGCTGGATAAAAGCCCGTCTGTGCATTATCAACTTCTGATGGAAACCATCCGCAGGACGCTGATCCCGCGGCCAAAGTGAAGCCCTCCGTCGGTCTCCACTATTATCGCTACCGGGTTAGCCGTCAGGCATGGCCCGGTTTAAAAAGATATGCTGACAGTTCTGCTGCAGTTATATCAAACTCGAGTTGCTGGATTAATTCTGCCAGTTTTTTCTCTGCAGTATCACGATCAAACTGATTTTGTACTATCTGGAGAGCAACCTGTTTTAGCTCCGGAGGGAGGTGTTCCAGATTGATATGATTATAACCCGAAATGTCATCATCCGGATTTTCGAAGAGCCAGCCGTAACTCATAAGGTCACCTGTTCTATTTCACAAATTTCCAGACACCTGGCGGTACCCGGTCATACAACTTTCCCATCGTCATCTCCGCCAGCCGGTGATCAACCGCGGCATTGAAATGCTCAAGCTCATCATCTGACAGAGAATATTTATTTTTTTCTATTACTGAGGTGTCCCGGTAATATAGGGGCAAATCCATTTTGTGACTGAAATCGCTCTGGATGAAATGCAGGAACATCTTAGGAAAACACCTTCACTCCGGTTATCACTGAACGTCGGGGATGATGAAATGACGGACAACCTGTACCTTGAACGACTGGTATCCGGCTGCCGTCGCCATGATATTCAACACAGACAGATCAAACTGGAGATCACGGAAGATTCGCGCTCTGAATCAGGTCTGATAGCCGCATTCTGCCAGCAAGCTAGGCAACATGGTTTTATGATTTCACTGGATGATTTCGGCACGGGAACCGCCAATATTGGGGTCCGCTTGGAAAACGGAAATTATCCTACGCTAAGCCTGTTTTTTGTACATATTACTATTCACTGAGCGTAATGCGCGGTATTTACCCTGTCCCAGTTTGAGGTTCGTTCTCCAGACGTAATCCCCGCTCAGGTTGATATGTTCCCATCCCAGTGGTGACAGATGGGTAATCAGTTGCTCATTAATCGGGATCCCTTTTCGTCTCAAAGAATCTATCGCTCTTTCTATATACCCCGTATTCCACAGTGAGATCGCCGCAGTCAACAACGTCAGACCGCTGGCTCGATAGCTCTGATTCTCCAGCCCCCGCTCTCTGATTTCACCCAGCCGATGCATAAAGACCGCTCGCGCAAGGGCATTGCGAGCCTCACCTTTATTCAGCCCCGCCTGTATTTTAACGAGGAATATACATGCGACGTAATGCACAAAAATGTAGTGGTTTACTGAATTTGGCCACCTGAACAGAGGTGATATGCTCATCTCAGAACAATACAGGTGTCCCAATGAAAAAAAGAAATTTCAGCGCAGAGTTTAAACGCGAATCCGCTCAACTGGTCCTTGATCAAAACTACACCGTTGCAGCTGCGGCCAGTGCTATGGACGTGGGGCTTTCTACCATGACGCGATGGGTAAAGCAGTTACGGGATGAACGACAGGGCAAAATACCTAAAGCCTCTCCTATAACCCCGGAACAGATTGAAATACGTGAGTTAAAGAAAAAGCTACAACGCATTGAAATGGAAAACGACATATTAAAAAAGGCTACCGCGCTCTTGATGTCAGACTCCCTGAACAGTTCTCGTTAATCGAGAAACTCAGAGCGCAGTATCCTGTGGTCACACTCTGCCACGTGTTCGGGGTTCATCGCAGCAGCTACAAATACTGGGTGAAAAGCCCCGAAAAGCCAGACGGCAAGCGGGCTGTATTACGTAGTCAGGTTCTGGAGCTGCATAACATTAGCCATGGCTCTGCTGGCGCGAGAAGTATCGCCATCATGGCAACCCTGAGAGGCTTCAGAATGGGACGCTGGCTTGCCGGCAGGCTCATGAAAGAACTGGGACTGGTGAGTTGTCAGCAACCCACCCACCGGTATAAACGTGGTGGCCATCAACACATCGCTATCCCAAATCACCTTGAGCGACAGTTCGCAGTGACAGAGCCTAATCAGGTATGGTGCGGCGATGTGACGTATATCTGGACAGGCAGGCGCTGGGCTTACCTCGCCGTCGTTCTCGATTTGTTCGCCAGGAAACCGGTAGGCTGGGCAATGTCATTCTCACCGGACAGCAAGCTAACCATCAAAGCGCTGGAAATGGCGTGGGAAACCCGAGGTAAACCAGCGGGAGTGATGTTCCACAGTGACCAGGGTAGCCACTACACAAGCAGGCAGTTCCGGCAGTTATTGTGGCGTTACCGGATCAGGCAAAGTATGAGCCGACGTGGAAACTGCTGGGATAACAGCCCGATGGAACGCTTCTTCAGAAGTCTGAAAAACGAGTGGGTGCCAGTGACAGGCTATATAAACTTTAGCGAAGCATCTCATGCGATCACAAACTATATCGTCGGGTATTACAGCTCGCTAAGGCCGCATGACTATAACGGTGGATTACCTCCAAACGAATCGGAAAACCGATACTGGAAAAACTCTAAAACCGTGGCCAGTTTTAGTTGACCACTACAGTTACACACAAGAACGAGTCCGAATGATAGCTTTATCTCATATCATTGAAGCAGCTTAATCTCTTCCTCATCTCCCCGTATTTATTTTTATCAATCGATTGGTCACTTTCTCATGATAAGGCTCGCCGAAGGTGATTATTCATTGTGTTAGTTCTTGTTTTGAAAAATGTTTTGAACGATTATGATAAGAATAAAGATAGGTTATGAGGCGTCAAGATGAATGAAGGTCTTACAGACTCAGTTAAACAAGCGCTGGAGCAAAGGCTCAAAAATCCTTTGTGGGGATTTATTCTTCTGGCGTGGATGTGGTTCAATTGGCCTAACTTAGCGATGTTGTTCATGAGTGATGCGCCTGTAAAGTTCAGAATCGATTATATCCTTTCGCAGGAGTATTTCTATCTGCATTACATGATTGCCCCCATCCTTTCTGGCAGTATTTTGGCTATAATCTCGCCATATGCACAGTGGCTCCTTTCTCAGGCGCATAAGTGGGCTGATGATAGATATAGTGCCAACACATTCAAAATCAAAGAGAGAGATTTTCAAGAAGCAATAGACCTGTCAACTTTAAAAGTAAAAGCTGATAGAGCTGAAGATTTAGCAAAAGCAAAAAGTGATGCTGACATACAAGAGCAAATTGAGCGAGGGAGGCGCGAAGAATTAAAAACTAAAGAACTAGAATCAATTAAAAATGCACTGTCCGACGAATTAGAAAATTTGAAGACTTCAGTTTCTTTACAACAAGCTGAAATTGATAGCCTTTCGAAAGACAAAGCAAGGATCCAGGATTTAATTGTTGAGTCATTGTTTATTATGGAAAATATTTTCAGTATTTCAGATTCTAGTTCAATCCAGAAGATTAAAAAGGAGGTAGAGAAACTTTACTCTGCTAGTGAAATAGAAATATCTTCTATATTGAATGCTATCAATGCGAAAAGAGAACTTACACCTCAACAAACAATGATATTTTTTGATAAGCTGGATGAAAAATTAAAAAAAGATAGGTTAAAGGCAGGGGTAACAAGTTCTTTAGACAATGAATGATTAAAATTTCAATGTAACAATAGAAAGGGGTCTTCAGAAAGAGGTGGTGAACTCACAGCCTTTAATTTGGTCTCATCGCTACCTGAGCAGCTACTGAAAAGGCTGGATAAGGTCAGCTATGAATTGGTTAAGCGGTACGGTATTGCAGGGTGTAGTGATAAGCAGCGACATCACATCGCTATTGTTCATCTGCTTGAAAAATCCGCTTAGACGTTAAAAGACAATAGTAGCCATTTAGCCCCGGCTGGTGATACCAATCAACGGGAGCTTTAGCGACTTCATCATGTACGCTCAAAAGCCATCTTATCAGGACGCTCGTGTATCCATATGGAACCGTGAGCCAGCCGGAGATAGAGCCTGTATATCGTTTACAGGGACGAGAATCACCATAAGCCTGTTTATCCCTCAGTAAGGGGCATCGGGGCTGAATGCGTGACTTCTAAGCGTTTATTGGGCAATTTTGAGACATTGGAAGTCATCAGCTTCGAGTTAAGCTTGTACCTGTTCGAGCTGTACAACTACAGGCCGTTACAGTTAACATCCCAATTGCCATATCAACCATAACGGCAGTTATGAGGGATGATTTACCGATTCTTATAGATGAATAAAAGGCAGATTTTTAAGCCTAAATTATTGATTTATAAGGATTTTTAAGTGATGGTGCCGATAATACCTGTCGACAGACACGCCTGCAGATATTATCAGTTCCTGCAGGCGTATGGCGCAGTTGCTGCGCGAGGAGGTAAGCAATATCGAGCGGCAGATTAAAGCACATATCAAAGCCTGCCCTGCACTGAGGCGTGATTATACACTGCTGACCTCAATAAAATCGGTCGGTCCCCAGTTGGGGATGCATATACTGGTCGTGCTTCGCATCCATAACTTTGGATCAGCAGAGCAGGCTGCCGCCTTTCTGGGCGTGGTGCAGTTCGGGAAACGCTCAGGCACATCGGTCCAGAGCCGACCGCGTATGTTGAAAATCGGCCCCCCTCAGTTGAGGGCGAAGCTTTACATGTCCGCCCTGTGCGGAAAAATCTATAAAAAGCGAATGCGTAATATTTACGATGAGATGTGCCTGCGGGGTAAACCTGAAATGGTGGCCATTGGCGCGCTGATGCGGAAACTGGTGCACTGGTGTTATGGCGTCCTGAAGACCGGAACCGTTTTTAATGACGAAAGCCTGAAACAAGTACTGTCAACCTGACTGTACCAGGCTGGCATTAAACTCAAGGTAACGCTCACAGCAGTAAGTGAGTGCAGTCCGCTATGAGCTAAAAGCGAACATTGGGCAATCAGTAAAAAATTAAAACTCGGTTATGGCTTTTAAAACGTGGGCTAGCTGCATTCCTTTGCATAAAGGTAAGCAGTAGCCCGTGACACGCCAAGATGAAGCGCAACGGTGTCCATAGATTTTTTGACCTCCAGCAGTCCGTTCTCCTTCAGTTCCTGCATAAGCTGCCTGCGTTCTGGCGCCTTTAGCGCGCGCGGCGTTGTGGCCAGGCGCGCTGCAAAGTGATCGATGCGTTTTCTGATGGCCTCTGAGCCGCCTGGCTCAAGATGCTCCACCACGGTTTCCGAGGAGACGTCGGTAAACTGCTGCAGAGCACTCTGCATTCCCCTGAAAAGCGACATGTCCACGTTAAGGCATAGCGCGGCAACATAGTTACCTTCTTCATTTTTAATACCGACAGACGTGCTTTTTACGGGCCGGCCGTCTGAAAAAGCATTTGCGTAGTTTGAAATAATATTCGGAAAGTCCGGCGAGGCTATTCTTGCCAGACCTAACTCAGTAGCGGGTTCCCCGACTTCCCTGCCAGACAGGTTGTTATAGATAGCAAGGATTGCATGATCCGGGTTGGTCAGGTCATGAACGACCACTTCGCAGAAGGGCGAAAAAGTCTCGCTCAGCCCCTGAGCGATGTTGCTGAGCTGTGACAGCAGAGACGAATTGAGATTGTCTGACATAGATATTTTCCCTCCTGATTCTTCACCGGCAGTATCCCTGATAAAGCGCCCGTCATCTACCCCTCCTTCAGAAATACCCACTGTTCATGCGATGCCGCTTAAAAGCGCTCTCTCTCGCAATATTGCATAAATGTTAATCCCTAGTGCTGGCAGGCATAAACAAAGCAGGTTATAAGAAAAACAGATTAGACGATTTGTCTGATTATGTATAATTTGTTTAGGCGCAAACAGGGACACAGGAAGTGAGCGTAGCAGCGAGCATGCTGCGTAAGCGTATAAACATTTTCATGAATAGAACGATGGGCTAAGGCCCGGTTACGGAGAAGAAAAATGTCTGTGTCTGCTGAAAAATTCCCTGAGCGCAAGCCGTTTTACTGTTCGCTGACGCTCCAGCTCATCGTGGGGCTCATTGCCGGATGCACGGTCGGCCTGATGTGGCCGGACATTGGCGCCAGCCTTAGCCCGCTGGCGGCAGCTTTTGTCAAACTCATCAAAATGGTGGCCGGCTTTATTGTGTTTCTGACCGTGGTCTCAGGGTTCGCCAGTATCAGGCGCGGTTCAGGCGTCGGAAAGATGGGGCTGACTGCGGTTATCTATTTTGAAGTCATCAGTACGATTGCGCTGATCACCGGCGTCGTGATTGGCAACGTATTTCAACCCGGCAGTGGCCTGACGCTGCATGTAACCACAGCCGAGGCCGCAGCAGTGAACAAGCCAGCGGCCCCGATGGGGGCCGTGGACTTTGTCATGAGCATCATCCCGAAAACCGTGGTGGATGCGCTTTCCAGCGGAATCATGCTGCAGATCCTGCTGGTTGCCCTGCTTTTTGGCTATGCGCTGCACGCAATGGGTGAAAAAGGTAAACCCGTCGTGGACTTGATTAACCTGATGACGGACGCAACCTTCAGAGTCGTTAACGTCATTCTCAAGCTGGCGCCGGTTGGCGTGTTCGGTGCGGCCGCCTTTATGCTTGGCAAATACGGTATAGGGGCACTTCTGCCGCTGATGAAGCTGGTTGGCCTGGTTTATCTGGGCTGCCTGTTCATGATCCTGGCGGTGTTTTCAGTGGTGGCGTGGATGACGCGCTTTAGCCTGTTTGCCTTCCTCAGACTGATTAAGGAAGAGCTGATCATCGCTTTTACCACTACGTCTTCCGAAGCGGCGCTCCCGGGCCTGATGAAAAAGCTGGAGCAGGCAGGATGCAGCAAGGCCACAGTCGGCTTTGTCGTCCCAACCGGTTTTTCACTGAATCTCGATGGGTCGTCTATCTACATGACGCTGGCAGCACTCTTTATTGCACAGGCAGCCGGTCTCGATCTCAGCTTCAGTGAACAGGTAGGTCTGGTGCTGGTCTTCCTGCTGACCTCAAAAGGCGTGGCCGGAGTAACCGGAGGGGCCTTTGTCACTCTGTCGGCGTCGTTGCTGATGTTTCCGGACATCCCGGCCGAAGGACTGGCGCTTATTCTTGGCGTTGACCGCCTGATGGATACCATGCGTACGCTGACGAACGTTGCAGGGAATGGCGTAGCAACGATGGCTATTTCCTACTGGCAGGAGGAGCGCACCGGTTTCCGGAATATTGTGCCGGAAACCGCGCCTGCAAAAGCCCGGCATGGCGGACATCCGGAAACACCTAATAGCTACAGCAAGTAAACGGCAACGAACCGACAACAGGATACAACATGACGACAGAAATCGTTCTCAATACCTCTGAAAGCTTCCCGCCGGCAGGGCACTACTCGGCGAGTTGCACCGCAAACGGTCTGGTTTACGTTTCCGGGCAGTTGCCGGTCACTTTCAGCGGAGAAAAGCTTGCTGATGCGCCCTTTAGCGAGCAGGTGCGCCAGGTGCTTGAAAACCTGGACGCATGTCTCGCCGGTGCAGGTACGTCGCGAGCCCGACTGGTGCAGGTACGGGTTTACGTAACCAGTATTGCCCAGTGGCCTGAATTTAATAAGGTTTACGCCGAATGGATTGGAGACTTCCATCCGGCGCGCGCAGTGGCTGGGGTCAGCGAGTTGCATTACGGTTCAGCAGTCGAAGTGGAAGCCATCGCGCTTGCCCCCGATCTCTGAATATGACACGATCCGGGCGCAGCTGCCCGGCCCTGAACTTAAAAATCTTTACGGGTTAACGCTATGAGCAAACTGAACTTACCGGATTACCATGATGTTGCAGCGGCAGCAGGCCGCATCGCTGGCCTTGCCAACAAAACGCCGGTGATGACTTCACGTACGGTAAATGAAGAAATGGGAGCGGAAGTTTTTTTCAAGTGTGAAAACTTTCAGCGTATGGGGGCCTTTAAGTTCCGCGGCGCCATGAATGCCCTGCAGCAGTTCAGTGAAGAGCAGAAAAAAGCCGGGGTGGTGGCCTTTTCCTCCGGTAACCATGCGCAGGCCATTGCGTTGTCGGCCAGGCTTCTGGGCATCCCTGCCACCATCGTTATGCCTGAAGATGCTCCCGCAGCCAAGGTGGCTGCCACGCGCGAATACAGCGGTAACGTGGTGATGTATAACCGCTACACTGAAGATCGCGAACAGATTGGTCGGGATCTGGCAGAGAAACACGGCATGACGCTGATCCCGCCTTACGATCATCCGCACGTCATTGCCGGTCAGGGCACGGCTGCGAAAGAACTGTTTGATGAGGTTGGCGAGCTGGACGTGCTGTTTGTCTGCCTAGGCGGCGGCGGGCTTCTTGCCGGCTCAGCGCTCTCGGCTCGCGCACTGTCGCCTGCCTGTATCGTATATGGAGTCGAGCCTGAAGCCGGCAACGACGGCCAGCAGTCTTTCCGAAGCGGCAGCATCGTGCATATTGACACCCCTAAAACCATTGCCGACGGCGCACAGACCCAGCACCTCGGGGAGCACACTTTTCCGATTATTCAGAAAAACGTGGACGATATCTTCACCGTCACGGACGAAGAGCTGCTTGCGTCCATGCGCTTCTTCGCTGAGCGCATGAAAATCGTGGTTGAGCCAACCGGCTGTCTGGGTTTTGCCGCTGCGCGTGCACGTAAGGAAGAGCTGAAGGGTAAACGTATCGGGATCATCATCAGCGGCGGAAATGTTGATATTGTCCGCTACAGTGAATTTCTGGGCGGCTGAGCCGGTTTACGCCACATCAGGGAAATTACCGGGAGCACTCATGTCATTTCGTCATACATCATTCAGGTTAAAAGGTCTGTAGAAAACAGCACAATACATCTTACCGGGCAATCAGTCGGGGATGCGCTTATTCGTTACGCCGAGGAAAATACTGTCGATCTGATAGTGATGGGGGCCTACGGTCATTCCAGGTTGCGGCAGTTCTTTATCGGTAGTCATACCTCTGAAATGCTGCAAAAGACGCAACAACCGCTTCTGATCCTCCGTTAGCAATGAAAAGGGGCGGATACGCTCGCCCTACTTCATGAAGTGGATTAGCCGTCTATCACATGGACCACTCTGAATCGGCATGAGTGCAACGACATAAGCCTGCGTAAAAAACAGGCTTAACGTGGGATATTTAATGAGATGGTCACTCCCTCCTCCCCGGTACTATGCTGAGGACAGGCTTACAGTCGGAGAACCATCATGGAAAACATTGCGCTCATTGGTATCGATCTGGGTAAAAATTCCTTCCATATTCATTGCCAGGATCGCCACGGCAAAGCTGTTTATCGTATAAAGTATACAAGACCAAAGCTGATCGAATTTCTGGCAACATGCCCGGCCACGACTATCGCAATGGAAGCCTGCGGCGGCTCCCATTTTATGGCGCGAAAATTAACCGAGCTTGGGCATATTCCAAAGCTGATATCACCACAATTTGTCCGCCCATTCGTTAAAACCAACAAAAATGACTTCGTCGCTGCCGAAGCCATCTGCGAGGCTGCATCTCGCCCATCAATGCGTTTCGTTCAACCTCGATCGGAGTCTTAACAGGCAATGCGGGCTCTGCATCGCGTTCGTGAATCACTCGTTCAGGATAAGGTTAAAACAACCAATCAGATGCATGCTTTTCTGCTGGAATTTGGTATCAGTGTGCCGCGCGGCGGCGCCGTTATTAGCCGGCTGAGCACTATTCTCGGGGATAGTGACTTACCTCAATATCTCAGCCAGTTATTACTGAAATTACAACAGCATTATCATTACCTAGTTGAACAAATTAAAGACCTGGAATCTCAGTTGAAACGAAAACTGGACGAGGATGAAGTCGGGAAACGTTTACTGAGCATTCCCTGCGTTGGAACGCTAACGGCCAGTACCATTTCAACTGAGATTGGTGACGGGAAGCAGCACGGTAGTAGTCGTGATTTTGCTGCGGCAACAGAGCTGGTTCCCCGTCAGTACAGCACTGGTGGCCGGACAACATTGCTGGGCATCAGCAAGCGAGGTAACAAAAAGATTCGAACATTGCTGGTTCAATGTGCCAGGGTATTCATACAAAAACTGGAACACCAGTCTGGTAAATTGGCCGACTGGGTAAGGGAGTTACTGGGTTCTGTCGCATTAATGGCAAAGGGGCGGCAGAAGTTGCACTGACTGTTTTTCAGGCAGCCAACAGATAAAATTGTTCTGCCGGTGACAATCAATCACCTTGCAGATGCTGATACTGCCCTTTGCGTATCATGTGGATTAACTCAATACCTGCCAGCAGGGTCTGTGCACGGCGAAATGATTTGAATCCCAGCATCTGACGTATCCTGCGTTTGATATTGCGGTGGTCCTGCTCAATCAGGTTATTCAGATACTTGCTTTGCCTGATGGTAATGGCTTCTTTCTCAGGGTTGTCGGCATTGAGCGTGGCCAGAGCAGCAGTATTCGCGCCGCTTTTATCTATCGTCACCACTTCAGGCTCGCCGTGGTTACGGATAGCTTTGCGGAAGAAGCGCAGCGCTGCTGCCGCATCCCGTCTGGCGGTAAGCAAAAAGTCGTTTCTCTGGCCGTCGGTATCCACTGCGCGGTACAGATACTTCCACTGACCTTTGATTCTGATGTAGGTTTCATCCATACGCCATCGCCGACCGACTGTGCGCTTATGTCGGCGAAAGACCTCATCCAGCAACGGCACCAGGCGGATAACCCAGCGATGGAGAGTGGAATGATCAACGACAATACCGCGCTCAGTCATCATTTCCTCCAGATTACGCAGGCTCAGGGCATAAGCCAGGTACCAGCGAACACACTGGGCAATAATATCGACGGGATAATGCAGCCGCCTGAAGGCATTTCGGATCAAAGGCATGATCAGGTAACATCGTAAAAAAATTGCATGTTACCCCACGATCTCTTAATGCGACAGAACCATTAAGGACGTCCGTTGTAGCCGTCCCAGTATGAAGATATCCCGGCGTCCAGAAGGATCTGACGCTGCTTTTCGGGATTATCCGCATCATACTCCTGGCTGAGGAATCTTGATTTTTGCCCACCGGATAAGACCTCAGGATGGCTGAAGCTTTCCACTCGCTGCCGGGCCTGGTCAGGAGTCAGTCCATCGGACCTGTCTTTTTTACCCTGGTCGTAGAGTTCCTGCATCATGGGTTTCAGGGAATTAATACTGTCTGCCCTTAACATGCGGGTATTCGGATCGAAATGAATCCGGTTAATAGCGGATACGGCACGGCTGGCGTTACGCTCGACGCTGGTCTGTGTACCGGAGCAGGCGGCCAGAAGTAACGGCAGAATGAGAGTGAGTGATCTGATAGAAGCCATGAAGCGTCCTTGTCTTTAAATTAACCCCATAATAGATATCATTAACGGCTAGGTAAACGGCTGAAATATCCCGATGATGATAGGGCAAAATGAGCGAAAATTGCGTACCCTTCGCGTGAACACATGAGAAGACCAGACTTGCCAGCCCGCGTTTAACGGTAAATCTTCCACCATTGACGACGACTTTCAGCAATCCCTGCCAGACCCTTTACCGGAGTTCAGCGAGAATTTTTTCCGGAGAAACACTACCAAGAAATGTATGGACAGACGGCTCCAGCACAACCATCGCAGGTGTGGCGGTAACTCCCAGCCGGTCAGCGAGTTCAGACTGTTTAATCACCAGATTTTTACATTTTTCTGAACTGTCGTTGCCTGGCAAAAAACCGGCCATCGCATTCTGAAGACTTTTCTGGCGATCGGATGCACACCATACTCTCCCCATATCTTCTATGACAGAGTCTTTGATGGATGACGGTACCATAGTCACAAATGACATAGTGAGTCCTGCATCCGTGTACTTTTTGACATTTTTTACAACATAGCTGCAATAAACACACTGATTTTCAATAAAAACCAACAGTTTATGTTTTTCAGCTTTTGCCTGGAAAGTCACGGGCTCCAGTTCAGTTAAGGAGCGGGATATATCTTCGTAGGCCATCTGTGGCGTTACGTCTGAAGCCGGAACCGCTGAAGCTCCGCTGCTGAAGCTGGCAAAAGTAAAAATACCTGCGGTTAATGCTTTTATACAAAAGTGCATGATTTCCTTTCCCTCACCCCTGATGACTGTCAGGTTATTGACGTCTGATTCATATCACAGATAACGCTTTTTTATCGACAGGAAAAGAAAATTATTTCAGGGACACATCATTTTAGTGGCTACAGCCAGTTTTCCGTAATAGCAACAGTCTCCTCCCGTTCTTTATAAGGAAAGACGGCGACGTCCAGCTACGACAGGTCGCCTCACGACTCCGGATGAATTTTTTGCGGTTCATGAGAATCAAAGTTAACAACGGACTGACAGCTACTGGTCTGAACGTAGCGCCCTTGCAGGGCGAGCGTCACGGCTCTGCTGTTCCGATGGTGTTTATGCCCTGAGTCCCGTTTTATACTCTGCGGCATGTATATTCCACGTCCCGCAAAATTGCTGTTTACCCTCGATGACGGCTGGAATACGTTTCTTGAAAAATTCGGCGACAGCATCACTATCACTTCCTGGACCCGCCTCTGCGTTGAGCGCATGCTCGCCTGTGGCACCACGGAGATAGGCGTTAGTCGCTACTGCTGTTCATCATCAGACTGCATCTGCCGTCCGGTCTCGGTTTCGACGGGCCATGCCTGACGGCTTACCCGGTACTTTATTATTTTGTAGGCTGACAGCCGATATATCTGACAAGACCCCAGAGGGGCAGCAGAGAAAGCATACACATCCCCGCCCCGGCTAAAGGTGTGTATGCGAGCTTATTATGGTGTACGAGTACACTTCCTATATTTTCCCCACAAAAAATACCCAGATTAAAAGCAGATATATTCAGGGCAGAGGCAAATCCGACAGCCCGCGGAGTGTAGCGTTCAGCCACTGACAACATGCCCTGCTGTACCGCAGGAGATAGCCCAAATGCCAGGGTTCCCCACAGGAAGAGTAACCCAATGACAGCCGCTTTCCACTGAAGAAAGAGGGCCAGAGCGATTAATGTTACTGTCAGCAAAACAATCTGTGTGCCCAGCGTTACGGACCAGCCCCGGGTCGATGAAAAATGACCGCCAGCCAGGTTACCTGTCAGTGTGGCTCCCCCGAAAACCATCAACAGTAAGCTTGCGACTTCGGAAGAAAATCCGCTGAGTGTCGTCAGAATGGGGATCACAAACGTAAATGCAGCAAAGCTGGCCCCGAACCCCAGCACAGTAATGCTCATCATGGTCAGGATTGCCGGATGTGAAAGCGCCTGCAACTGTTCCCTTACATTCCCGGATCCGCTATTTCTGATGCCGGGCAGCCAGAACATTGTTGCCAGTAATGCAAGCAGAGCCAGTAAACTCACCATGATTAATGGCACCCGCCAGCCCATTATCTGACCAATAAAGCTGCCGAGCGGTACCCCAATAACCATGGCCAGAGTCAGTCCGGCAAACATAACGGCTATGGCCTTACCTGCTTTCCCCGCAGGGGCTATCCTGGCGGCGACCGTTGCCCCGATGGCGAAAAAACTGCCATGCGCGACGGCGGTTATCAGTCGCCCGGTAAGAAAAAGAGGGTAACTGTCCGCCAGTGCCGAAAGCAGGCTTCCAGCCAGAAACATAATGATCAGGGCTGTCAGCACCCTTTTTGGCGGGAAACCAGCGATAGCCATCACCATTAACGGTGTACCGACAGCCAGAGCCAGCGCATAAAAACCCACAAGGTTGCCGGCACGGGGTAGATCAATGGTCAGTGCTGACGCGATTTCAGGCAGAATACCTACCACAATAAATTCGGCCATACCAATAGCAAACGCTGTCACGGACAATGCCAGCAAACCGGGGTGAATACGCTGCATAGCCTTACACCCTGGCTGCAGCAGACGTTGCCGCGGCTCCTGACAGAGCGAGTTGCTGGTCAGCATCTACCGTAGCCCCGGCCACGCCAACAGCGCCAAGGATATTGCCCTGATCGTCCCGCAAAACAATCCCGCCGCCAAAACTGATTAAGCCTCCGTTAGTCGACTCCAGAGAATAAATTTTCCCTCCCGGACGGGCTTCCTGCCCCAGGGAGGCTGAATCAGAACCAAACAAGGCTGCGGTGCGAGCTTTTTTAATCGAAACATCAATTGCGCCGGCTACAGCACCGTCCATTCGCAGGAAGCTTCTCAGCAGGCCTGCATTGTCCACAATACTGATACATACAGCCTGGTGTTGCTCCTGAGCCAGTGAGGTAATTGTACGAATGGCATCACGTGAAATTTTCTCGAACATATAAAAAACACTCCGGTTGATGAAAGAGTGTTTTTATAGCGGACCGGGATTATATTGCCCAAGCAATACCAGCTATCAGGTGTTAAAGTTTGATAATGTCAAACATTTCCCGCATCACTCTGACAGCCAGTCGTCTGAGATAGTCAGGATGCAGGCGATGAGAAGGGCCTGCCATTCCCAGCGCGGCGACGACGTAACCATGCTGTCGCAGAGGGAGCGCGAGGCAGTTAAGTCCTTCCTCCGCCTCCTCTAAATCAAGAGCATACCCAGATTTAGCGATACAGAGCAGCTCGCTATTGAGTTTGTCAGTAATAAATCCTTCCTTTCTGAGGGTTCTCGTCAGGTCATCGTCAAAAGCGAGAAAGACACGTCCAATTGCTGAAGTGGTCAGTCCCTCCCGTGTCCCCCTGGGACTGGCGACACGCAGCGAACTTCCGCCTTCGATCGCGTCAATATAGAGATACTCACGTGTACCACATGGCACAGCCAGCCAACAGGTTTCGCTACTGAGCACAGCAAGCCTGCGTAGGGCGGGAGTAAAGAGTTCCCGAAGTTGCTGGTCCGTATCCGTGAGCGGCCGGGCAACATCCCGTAACCGCAGCCCCGCAATATAATACTGCCCACGGCGTGAAACGTATCCAAGCGAAGAAAGCGTGGCGAGCAACCCATGTAAAGTGGTTTTATTCAGTGAAAACTGTTCTGACAGTTCGGCCAGACGGAATCCTTCGTTACGGGTGACCAGTGTTTCAAGAAGCAGCATGGCCCTCTCTACGGACTGTATGTATTTACGCTGATTCACGGCCTGATATCCTGAGCAGAATAATGATGAAAAGAGAGTAACAGGTCCGGAGCCATTCAGGCATATGCTGGATATATAAGAGACGGCCGGTGCTCGTCTCTCAGATGGCATGACGGGGCAATTCAGCGACAGACATTATGGCGGAAACGATCCTCTTTCCTGCACACTTTGGTCTCCGTCAGAAGGGTAACCAAAGGCGCACCACTTAAGCTTAAAATCCTCCCCTCTACAAACTTCCGATTAAGACAATTTTCGGATCCCGGGAGAGGAAAACACGCTGATGATATGATAATAAAGAAATGCATATAAATCACACTAGAATTGATACTTAGCATTAAACAAAAAATGATATCTGATATGATATTTACACACAGACCAACTAATCATTCTACATATGATTTTATACTTAACCGGATATTATCAGACGGAGCGTGCAGGATGGATGACGAAATGATGTTTTCGCTCAGCTATGAGCAGATGACGCAGATGGCAGAGGAGGAAATAAAGCAATGCGATTTTCGCAGGGATGGAACCCATTATGTCTGGGAAGTGAACAAGGCTCATGACATCCTCCGCTTCTGGTATC
>ERZ773187.952-NODE-952-length-24394-cov-20.438966_pt1 | contig 24394 bp, 22 predicted proteins | sample MGYA00511242_ERZ773187 | MGnify/ENA primary metagenome ERZ773187 (study PRJEB29015, sample SAMEA2737744) | human gut metagenome | biome: human gut; feature: human-associated habitat; material: faeces | place: China | collected 2012 ... | reverse complement strand
GATGCAGGGCAGGCACATAGCTCTGCAGGCTGCAATTGGACTTGACGGCGATGAAACCGCGCTTGGTGCCCAGACGCTTACGCTGGGCGGGAATGATCTCGATATGGTCGGCATTGATCTCAGGTACCACCATAGGAACGTCCGAGGTGAAACGATGGGCACTGTTGTTGGAGACCACCGGGCACTCAGCCTTGGCGTATGCTTCCTCCAGTGCTTTGATCTCGTCCTTGGGCATATTGACAGCGCAGAAAACAAAATCCACCTGCGAAGCAACTTCCTCTACCTTGGAAGCGTCCAGAACGGTCATCTTCTTCACGCTCTCCGGCATGGGAGTAGTCATGGCCCAGCGGGAGCCCACTGCATCCTCATAGCTTTTGCCCGCACTGCGGCCGGATGCAGCCAGCACGGTCAGTTTGAACCAGGGATGATTCTCCAGCAGAGTCACAAAACGCTGACCCACCATACCAGTTGCGCCTACGATACCCACTTTATACTGTCTATCCATTTCCAGCACCTTTCCTTTCAAAAAAACAAACAGCAAATCTTATCATTGTGCACAACACGGCTTGCAAACCGGACAGCGATGCAATATAATAGATACTGTTTATACAGATTCTATAATATCATTGATACGTTGTCCGTGTCAATCATCGGAAAGGCAAATGCACAGTATGTTAAAAAAAGATTTTTGGTATGATTTACCCAAAGAGCTCATTGCACAGGAACCTGCGTCCCCTCGGGATGCGGCACGGCTGATGGTTCTGAGCCAAAAGGACGACAGCATCCAGCACAAGGTATTCCGCGACCTGCCGGAATTTCTGGAGCCGGGAGATCTTTTGGTAGTGAATAATTCCAAGGTGCTGCCCGCCCGCATCGTGGGCGTCAAGCAGCCTACCGGTGCCGTGTGCGAGCTGCTGCTGCTGCGGCAGGTGAAGGGAGACCAGTGGGAGTGCCTGGCAAAGCCCGGCAAGCGGATGCAGCCCGGCACGAAGGTAAGCTTTGGTGACGGCAGCCTGACCGCTGTGGTGGACGAGACCATGGAGGACGGCAACAAGTACGTTACATTCTATTATGATACCGAAACGCTTTATGAAAAGCTGGATGAATTTGGCAAGATGCCGCTGCCGCCCTACATCACAAAGCAGCTGGAGGATCAGAGCCAGTACCAGACCGTCTATGCCAAGGAGCTGGGCAGCGCAGCTGCTCCCACCGCCGGGCTGCACTTTACCCCGGAGCTGATGGACACCATCCGCGCCATGGGGGTCGGCATTGCCGAGGTCACCCTGCACGTTGGTCTGGGCACCTTCCGACCTGTGCAGGAGGACGAGATCTCCGACCATAAGATGCACAGCGAGTGGTACTCCATCAGCGAGGAGACCGCCCGGCGCATCCGCGAGACCAAGGCCGCAGGCCACCGGGTCATCGCTGTGGGCACTACCAGCTGCCGCACACTGGAGGCTGCCGCTGCCAAGTACGGCGAGATCAAGGCTTGCAGCGGCAACACCTCCATCTTCCTGTACCCGGGGGTGAAGTTCAACTGCATCGACGGTCTGATCACCAACTTCCATCTGCCGGAGAGCACCCTGATCATGTTGGTGTCCGCCCTGTACGGCTACGAAAAGACCATGCACGCCTATGAGGTAGCTGTGGCAGAGAAGTACCGTTTCTTCTCCTTTGGCGATGCTATGCTGATAGTCTGATACAAAATTCGCGCTTTTTGCGATATTTGTATGTGAAAGGTAAGGATGCGATCTGCATCCGCCGCTCCCTTTACAATTACGGCAGACCGCTGCTGTGATCATTCTGATAACTTGCAGGCTCGTGGCCTGCATCGAGGCTGCACGGCTGTTTTCCGTGCGCAGAAAGGAACGAATAATCATGCCTTCTTTGACGACTTACACCCTGCTCAAGCAGGAGCACAGCGCCCGGCGGGGCGAGTTCAAAACCGTGCACGGCACGGTGCAGACCCCTGCCTTCCAGAACGTTGCCACCGCTGGTGCCATCAAGGGCGGCCTGTCGGCGCAGGATCTGAAGGATATCGGCGCGCAGGTCATGCTGTGCAACACCTACCATCTGCATCTGCGTCCCGGCGACAAGCTGGTAGCGGATATGGGCGGCCTGCACAAGTTTACCCGCTGGAACGGGCCTATCCTGACCGACAGCGGCGGATTTCAGGTGTTCAGTCTGGCAAAGCTGCGCAAGATCACCGAGGAGGGCGTGACCTTCGCCTCCCATCTGGACGGGCACCGCATCTTTATGGGGCCCGAGGAGAGCATGCAGATTCAGGCAAATCTGGGCTCTACCATCGCCATGGCCTTTGATGAGTGCGTAGAGAACCCCGCCCAGCACGATTACTCCAAGGACAGCTGCGAACGCACCACCCGCTGGCTGAAGCGCTGCAAGGCCGAAATGGCACGCCTGAAGCACGAGGGTATCTCGGTCAACCCGGATCAGCTTCTGTTCGGCATCAATCAGGGCTGTACCTATGCAGACCTGCGCGTGGAGCACATGAAGCAGATTGCAGAGCTGGAGTTGGACGGCTACGCCATCGGCGGTCTGGCTGTGGGCGAGCCCACCGAAGTGATGTATGAGATGATCAGTCAGGTGGAACCGCACATGCCCAAGGACAAGATCCGCTATCTGATGGGTGTCGGCACTCCCGGCAACATCATCGAGGCCGTAGCCCGTGGTGTGGATTTGTTTGACTGCGTTATGCCCAGCCGCAATGCCCGCCACGGCCACCTGAATACATGGAGCGGCATCATTAACATCAAGAATGCCAAGTATGAGCGGGACGAGCGTCCCATTGATCCCGCCTGCGGCTGCCCGGTGTGCCGCAACTATTCCCGCGCCTACATCCGGCACCTGCTCAAGGCAGATGAGATGTTGGGTATGCGCCTGACCGTGATGCACAATCTGTGGTTCTACAATCATCTGATGGAACGTATCCGGGACGAACTGGATGCCGGCACCTTTACCGCCTTCCATGACAGATACGTTAAACTTCTGGATACCCGAATTTAAACTTTAGCCTTGCAACAAGGCTGATAAGAGGGTATAATAGCATTATCTGAATTTTTGAGAGGAGATTTTGCCCCATGCAATTTCTGACTACCACGTCCGAAGGCTATATCAGCCTGTTCTTCACGCTGGCACTGATGCTGGTCCTGCTGTACTTCATGATCTACCGTCCTCAGAAGAAGCAGGAAAAGAAGGATGCCGCTATGCGCAGCAGTCTGGAGATCGGCGATCAGGTCACCACCATCGGTGGTGTCATTGGCCGCGTTGTCGCCATCAAGGATGACACCTTTGTTCTGGAGACCGGCGCTGACCGCGTGAAGATCCGCTTCACCAAGTCTGCGATCTCTTCGGTCGAAAAGCTGAACATGGACAAGGCTCCTGCCGACAAGAAGTAAGCGTTTACACCGTGCATACATGAACCGCCTCCCTGCATAGACTATGTGCAGGGAGGCGGTTTTGTTATGTCTGAGTCTCGAGGTTTCCCGGCGGAGCTTCTTTCGTTTCTGCTTTTCGGGGTGCTGGGGGTAGCTGTAACGGCGGCAGCTTTGGCATGTTTTGCGCAGCTGATGGCCGGGCAGGGCTGCTCCGGCAGTGTAGTGCCGATACTTGCCACAACAGCCGTGTGCATGGGCAGCCTGCTGTGTGCACTGACGGCAGCGTTTCGTAAAAAGGCGCGCGGTCTGCTGACCGGACTGCTCCAAAGTACATTTCTGGCAGTGCCGCTGGCGCTTTCTGCTATATGGAACGGCACAGCCGCTGAGCCTGCTGTGGTATGCCGCCTTCTGGCGGTGCTACTCTGCGGTTGCATTGGTGGGCTTCTTGGAGTCACCCTGCGCAGTCGCAGACACACGCTTCGTTGATCGATCCGGCAAATCGAATCCATCAGAGGGAGAAAACAGCGTATGTGGATCTATGAACAGACAAAATCAGAAGAAAACTTTTCTTTGCTGCCGCAGACGGTCGGCCTACCGGTGCAAACAGCAGAGTCTGCCCTTCCGCCTGTACCGGCACAGGCAGCTGAACCGGCAGAGCAATTGACGCAAAAAGAGCCCTGCATCCCGGCAAAGCGCCACGCCACCCAGGATTGCTGGCTGCTAGCTGCGGCGTTTCTGGTGGGGTGTACGGCAGCCGGTGTATTGCAGGCCGTATGCGATGCCCGGCAGACAGAACTGCTGCAGTATTATCTGGAAGCGTGGCAAAGGCTGTTTGCGCCGGGCAGTATGCAAGGAGCGGTACAGCTTTTCGGCATGGAATACCTGACACTCGGCCTTGTGGTCAGCCTATTTCTGGTATTGGGGCTGTCTGCCCTTGGCCCTGTAATGATCTTTGGCAATATGATGTTGTACGGCTTGGGCAGCGGGTTGCTTATGGTACAGCTTTGCGCCGCAGGCGGATGGAAAACGGTACTTCTGGCGCTGCTGTGGACAGGCCTGCCGGCGGCAGCAGCAAGCGGCTGTCTGTGCTTTTTCGGGGCTTGTGCTTTGCAGGTCAGCAGCCGGATCCACGCCTACTCCTTCCACAGGCATCCCGGCGGACAAGCCCGCCCCGGGGTACAGGCACTGTTGGGACAATATCTGCTGACCATGGTGGTGCTGCTGCCGCTGTGCGGTGCGGCAGCAGGGCTTTCGTATCTTGGCAGTCGCCTGTGAACAGCATCCTTTTCTTGCGGGTTTTGGCACAGTGTGTTACAATAACAAAAGACCATAATAAATGAGGGACAGACATGAAATTGAAATCCGTCTATGTATGCTCCAATTGCGGAGAGACAAGCCCCCGCTGGATGGGGCGCTGCCCCAGCTGCGGCAGCTGGAATACCATGAACGAGGATGTTGTTGCTGAAGCGCCAAAGGCGGGGACTCCTGCCGCCCGTCAGGCTGCCGCGACTCGTCAGGAGGGCGTGACCACCCTGACCGCCCGGCGGCTGTCAGAGATCAGCACCACGGAGGAAAAAAGCCGCATCCTGACCGGTATCTCGGAGCTGGACCGCGTATTGGGCGGCGGCATCGTGCTGGGCGGCGTGGTGCTTTTGAGCGGTGAGCCGGGCGTGGGTAAATCCACTATGCTGTTACAGCTGTGCGGCGCCATCTCCAACCAGCACAGCGTATTGTATATCACCGGCGAGGAGTCTGTCCGGCAGGTCAAGCTGCGTGCAGCGCGGCTGAAGGTACCGCAGGATAACATCTTTCTGGCGGCGGAAAATGACGTGGATGAGATCTGCGGTCTGATCGAAAAAGAAAAGCCGGACCTTGTGGTCATTGACTCCATCCAGACCATGCGCTGCATGGATATCTCGTCCTCGTCCGGCACGGTCAGTCAGGTGAAGGAGAGTGCCGCCCGGCTGCTGGCGGTAGCCAAAAAGCAGGAGATTCCCATGTTTATCGTGGGTCATGTGAATAAGGACGGTGCAATTGCAGGCCCTAAGGTCATGGAGCATATCGTGGATACGGTGCTCTACTTTGAGGGCGACAAGATGCTGCCGTACCGCATTCTGCGGGCAGCCAAAAACCGCTATGGCTCCACCAATGAGCTGGGAATGTTCGATATGACCGGCACAGGACTTGCCGAGATTGAAAACCCCTCCCAGATGCTGCTGGAAGGACGTCCGCTGGGGGTTTCCGGCAACTGCGTGGCCTGCACCATGGAGGGTAGCCGTCCTATCCTGAGCGAGATACAGGCACTTGCCACCAAGACGAATTTTCCGGCACCCCGTCGCGCCTGCAGCGGATACGACTATAACCGCATGAATCTTTTGATTGCCGTGCTGGAAAAGCGGGCAGGGTACTTCTTTGGCAATCTGGATGTCTATGTCAATATCGTGGGCGGCATTGCACTGCGGGATACCGCCTGCGACCTTGCAGTCTGCCTGAGCATGGTCTCCTCGCTGCTGGACCGCCCGGTCAGCGATAAGCTTATCGCCATTGGTGAGGTAGGTCTGGGCGGGGAAGTGCGCAGTGTGCCCAATCTGGAACAGCGCCTGCACGAGGCTGAGCGTATCGGCTTTGAGCGGGCTGTTATCCCCAAGCACAGCCTTGCACACCTGAATGCCGCAGATTATCCCGGCATGAAGCTGGTCGGTGCAGCGTATATCGCAGATGCCATCAATGCGCTAAAAAATGACCGCCTGTGATGAAACGAGGAACCTATGTCGATTTATCTGGACGAAAGAAACCCCGGCAAACACGCACCCTTTGAGGATGCCGCGCCGGATATTGTAGAATATGTGCGTTATCTTGAAGTGATCGCCGGCAAAAGTGCCAATACGGCGTTCAGTTATTACTGTGACCTGCGCTCCTTCAGCCGCTTTATGAAGCGCCGCCGCGGGCTTGTGGCCACGGATGCAGAATTCAAAGAGATCGATCCCAAGGGGCTGGATACGGCCTTCTGGGGCAACATAACAAAAGAGGATATCTACGAATATCTGTATTTTCTGAACCGGGAGTGCGGCAACAAAAAATCCTCTACCGCCCGGCGGCTGGCCAGTCTGCACGGTTTTTATGATTATCTGGTCAATCAGGTCAACCGCTTATCCGAGGACCCTACGGCGGCCATCCGCCCGCCCAAACAGGATAAGGTCTTGCCCAAGTACCTGACGGCAGAGCAATCCATTTCGCTTTTGGAGAGCACCCAGACCCAGAGTGATTTCCCGGAGCGGGATTATTGCATGGTGGTGCTGTTCCTCAACTGCGGTATGCGTCTTGCAGAGCTGGTAGGCATGGACCTTGGAGACATCGATTTAGAGCAGCGTCAGATCCGCCTGTTCGGCAAAGGCCATAAAGAGCGTATGGTCTATCTGAATGATGCCTGCGTGGAGGCACTGCAACTATATCTGCGCAAGCGCAACACCATGGAGGGGCTTTCACCCAAGGAAAAAGCGGTGTTTATTACCCGTATGCGCAAGGAACGTATTTCGAACCGCAGAGTAGAACAGCTGATCTCCGGTGCAATGAAGGCTGCGGGGCTGAAGGGCTTTTCCACCCATAAGTTGCGTCACACCGCCGCAACGCTGATGTATCAGACCGGCAATGTGGATATCCTTACCCTCAAGCAGCTTCTGGGGCACAGCAGTGTGGGAACAACGCAAATTTATACGCACCTGCAAGAATTTCAGGTGCGCTCTGCCATTGAGGAAAACCCGCTGGGCAAGGTACTACCCATCAAAGCTGCAAAAGCAAGCTTGGATACAACAGATGCAGCAGGGGAAACATCTGTTGAAAATGACCCGGCGGGAGAGGACGCTTCTGAGCCGTCCGGCCCTATGGCGGCCTTTGAGGGCGCTGCACAGGATGGCTTCCGGGCAGATATCTCGGCAATGTCCAACGATGAAATAGACGATTCATCGCGCAATACTTAAACCTGCACAAAACGTCTGAGACGATTCAAAGACCTATGGCGCGATCCGGCTTGACCGGATAACGTCATGGGTCTTTATAATTTACCTTTATAATTTACATTATAAGCAGTCAGCAGCAATACATACAGGAGCATCCATAGAAACGCGCAACGTAATGTCTACACAAAAACAAATAAACAACCACAGCCGCAACATGAAATGTTATAAAGCAAGCACATAGATGCTTACTGGAATAAAATGAATTACAAATGAACTGATGCAGCAGCGCATAACACAGGAAGCATCTGTAAGCATGAGACAAATAAAACCATAAAATATGGTAAAAATTGCAGAATGTGCAAAACGGCTGAACTAAGCCCGAAAATGAGCCAGCTGAGGCTGAAACGCCAAAATTCCGGGAAATTGGCATTTTTCACTTCCCTGAGTTTCGCATAACGTGCATTATACGAAACATGTACAATTAAAAAGAGAAGCTGCCCTTCTCTCTTTCTGTCAGATTTTCGGCAGCTTCTGTGGATGCTATTCAGTTTACACATGCCCGCTTCTGCGCCGCTGGACGTATTACCAGCATGTTCAAGCGTTCAACTTATGCCTGCAGTATCGTTTCTTTTCCTTTGGTGGTGCGATGTTCATTTCACCGGCAGCGGTTCTGTGCCGAAGTATGTACAGATGGCTTCGTAATAAATGCGTGCCACTGTCTTGCAGCCCTGTTCACTGCCAAAATGCTCCACATCCTCATCGTTCGTCACAAAACACTGCTCTGCCAACACTGCCGGACAATCCACATCCTCCAGCAGCGTAAAGCTGCGCTCAGGCCGAACCTGCGTGTAGGTATTCTCCACCAGCTGCTTCTGGTCGTTTTCCAGATAATAAATGTAGCGTACTCCCCCTCGCCCGCGCAGCCTTGCGCCGATGCTCTGCATTCCACCGGCCAGCAGTTTTGCAAAATAAAAACTTTCCTGATGCCATGTACGCCCGGGCACTGCCGGATAGCATTCAAAACCGGCTGCCGTAGAGCCATTGGCCGCGGAGTTGCCGTGGATGGACAGCAGCAGCTGCGGGCTTTGAGCGCTGGCTGCTGCTGCACGTTGGGCAGGTGTCGCGGTTTCATCAAAGCTTTCCCGGGTCTGCAGCGGAATGTAATTAGAATCCTCTTCTAACCATTGGAGCAGCGCAGCAGCCGTAGCTGCGGTGACCTGTTTTTCTTCGACCACTCCCCTTGCGCCCGGGTCACTGCCGCCATGTCCGGCGTCTATTGCCACCCGGTACGGCGGGTCGCCCACCACAGGACGAAAGTCCTCCGCTGAGACTGAGACTGCGGATTCTGCGGGTGCGTTCAGTTCCAGCGCCGCCTTCCATAAAAACAGGCCGAAACAGAGCATCAGTGCCGCAAAAACAAACAGCAAACCGTGTAAAAACCGGTTCCTCGTTTTGCAGCGGTGCGTTTTACGTTTGCTATGTTTATTTACTGGTCTGCGCTGACTGGTTGGCATAAAGCTTTACTTCCTGTTCGTTTTACATTCTTATTTATATAATACGAGTATACTCGCCTTTTCCTTGCACTGCAACAAAAAAAGACTGCCATTTTTTCAAAAGACAGTCTTTACTGGGTTATTTCAGTTCTACAACCGTTACACCGCTTTCGCCTTCGCCGTAACGGCCAAGACGGAAGCTTTTTACCATGCGGTTGCCGCGCAGATGCTTATGGATGGCGGTGCGCAGTGCGCCGGTGCCGTTGCCATGGATCAGATAGACCACCGTCTGTCCGTTCAGGATGGCGCGGTCGATAAAGGAGTCCACCTCCGACAGTGCCTCGTCCACCGTCAGCCCCAGCAGGTTGCACTCCATTTTGGCGGTGCGCTGTACGCGCTCTACCCTGCCGTTGGGACGGTTGGTATCGCCAGTCAGGCGGGAATACCGCTGCTGCGCCTTTGTCTTAGGCGCAGTGGGTTCTTTTACCAGCTTTTCCGGCTGCTTCAGGCCCTTGAGGGGTACCTTGGTCTTGATGATACCGGCACGCACCAGAACATCGCCGTTTTTGTCCGGCAGCGCCAGAACGGTGGCCGGCTGGTTCAGTTCTGCAATGCAGACCTCCTGCCCTACCTTTACCTCCTTCAGCGGCACAAACTCCTTGACGGGGTTATGCACCACCTCCGTACCGGCAAACAGCTTTTCGGTCTCCTTTTTGGCAATTTCGCGGGCACGCTGCGCCTTCTGCTGGGCGCTCATGCGCTCATCCTTTTGCAGCTGGCGCAGTTCATCGGTCAGTGCGTAGGCCTGCGTTTCCACCTGCTGTGCCAGCGTGCGCGCCTTGGCACGGGCAGCTTCCAATTCATTTTCGCCCTGCTGGATCAGTTCATCCCGCTTTTTGCGGGCTGCTTCCAGCTGATGGGAAGCTTCGTTGCGCAGCTGCTCCACTTCGTTCTGGCTTTCCTTCAGCTGCAGCTTCAGGTCGTCCAGCTGACCCAGAACCGCATCCAGACGCTTATCCTCGGCAGACAGATGCTGCTGAGCCGCTTCAATGACGCGGCTGGGGATGCCCAGTTTTTCACTGATCAGGAATGCATTGGATTTGCCCGGTACGCCCACGCTCAGCTTATAGGTGGGACGTAAGGTCTCCAGATCAAACTCGCAACTGGCGTTGACCACACCCTTAGTCTCCAGTGCAAAAACCTTCAGTTCCGCATAGTGGGTGGTCGCCATCAGCAGCACACCACGGCGGCGCAGCTCCTCAATGATGGCAACTGCCAACGCGGCACCCTCAGCGGGGTCGGTACCGGCACCCAGCTCGTCCAGCAGCACTAGGGTGTGCGGCATGGCAAGCTCCAGTATGCCGGTGATCTTTTTCATGTGGCCGGAGAAGGTGGAAAGGCTCTGCTCAATGCTCTGTTCATCGCCGATATCCACCAGAAATTCATCGAACACGCAGATCTCGCTGCGCTCGTCAGCAGGAATCAAAAAGCCGCACTGCGCCATGGCGCACAGCAGACCGGCGGTTTTCAGGGTGACCGTTTTACCGCCGGTGTTCGGGCCGGTGATGATAAGGGAATCGTATTCCCCGCCCAGTGCAATATCCACAGGAACACACTTTTGCGGGTCGATCAGCGGGTGGCGGGCACGGATCAGATTAAAGGAAGAATCCGTCCGCACAGCGGGCTTGAAGGCCTTCAACTCCAGTGCAAGCCGCGCCTTTGCCAACAGGATGTCGATTTCCAGCATGGCCTTGTAGCTGTACTGGAACTGCGGCTCAATGGCGGCCACCTGTGCGGTAAAGGCCACCAGAATGCGCTCGATCTCCTGTGCCTCCTGTGCGCGGTACTGCAGAATGCGGGCGTTTGCCTCCACCACAGCCTGCGGTTCCACGAACACCGTAGCACCCGTAGAGGATACATCGTGGATGATACCGCTCACCTCGCCGCGATACTCGCTCTTGACCGGCACAACGTACCGGCCGTTGCGCATGGAAACCACACTCTCCTGCAGGTATTTGGAAGTGTCCATATTGCGCACCATGCTTTCCAGCCGGTCGCGGATGCTGTTTTCGGTGGCGCGGATCTTTTTGCGCAGTTCTGCCAGCGTTCGGGAGGCGGTATCCGCCATGGCGTCCGGTGCCAGAATGGCACTTGAGATCTGCTGCTCAAGGCCCGGTTCTGGTGCCAGCGCGTAAAACAGATCATCGGTCGGCAGCGCGTCATGCTCAGAGGAGCCGTACCAGCTGGTCAGGTGCTGAAAATTGCGCAGCGCACCGGCCACCATCAGCAACTCGCCCATAGAAAGCACGCCGCCCTTTACGGCACGGGCGGCAAGCTGGCTGACTCCCTCTACCCCGCCAAAGCGCGGCGAGCCGTTTTTAATCAGCAGGGTGTTGATGGCGTCCGTCTGCTCTAGTGCGTAGCGCACCTCGTCCGGGTCGCACTGCGGCTCAATGGCCAGCAGCATAGCACGGGCTTCCTTGCATACGCAGCCCTCCGCCGCACGCGCAATGATCTTATCCAGTTCTAATGTTTTTAAGTAGCTTGTTTCCATACTGTTCCTTTTTGGTCAGGGCAGCACGCTTTTCAAAAAGGCATAGCTTTTCAGCGGCTTATCCAGATGCGTCAGGGCATAGTTTTCAGCCACTGCGGAAAGCTTTGCCAGACTGCCCACAGAGATCTTGAATGCAAATATTTTTTTGTCCTCCACCAAGCAGATGTGGCGCAGTGCAAACAGCGCAGCCTTGTCCAGATTGCAGTTCTTGCCCGCCTTTACCGCACAGGATGCACAGAGCAGATGCCCTTCCTGTGCGTCCAGATAAAAGGCATCTCCTTCATCGTAGGTGCCACAGTCCCGGCAGCAGACAATCTGCGGCATAAAGCCGCACTCACTCATGGTGCGCAGCTCAAATACTGCCTTGATCACCCGCAGGTCGGTGCGGTGCTCGTTGATCATATACAGACTGTTCAGCACCAGACGCAGCTCCCGGGCTGCTTCCTCTCCGGTAGGCGAAAGCGCAGCGGCCAATTCGGTAAGATACATGGCAAGGCTTACCCCTTCAATGGAGGAGGAAATGCCATGGAAGATGTTCTGCACATCGGCTTCCCGCACGGTATACATATTGCGTCCGGGCACCAGTGTAAACTCCGAATAGCAGAACAGCCCGCAGGCACTGAACAGCTTGCTTTTCAGCCGCAGGCTGTTTGCAGCCATTGCTGTGATCACGCCCAGTTTCGGGGTAAGAATCGTCAAAATGCGGTCTGCTTCTCTATAACGGGTCTCCTTCAGTACCAGACCCATGGTCACGAATGGTTCCATCGTCCGTTTCTCCTGCCGGATGCTCGGCGGGCAGCTGCACCAGTTGTTTGTAATCGAGATAACGGAGAATGTTCCCCGTGCAGGCAAAGGCCTGCCAGCTTGCAGCAGCATCCATCTTCAGCACTCCTTCCCTTTTCTGTGCACAGGCTGCTTTTGTTATAGTGTCAGCCTGATTCTAGCACAGCATACAAGGGAAAACTGTCCTGCTTTGGCATCACTCAGCGGTTGGAGGAATTCTGCTTAAAGCCGAAGTTATTCAGCAAAAATTCGTTATCCCGCCAGTCGGATTTTACCTTGACCCAGCACTGTAGATTGACCCGGCAGCCCAGAAACTCCTCGCAGTCGGCACGGGCAGCGCTGGCGATCTTTTTAAGCATGGCACCGCCCTTACCGATGACCATGCCCTTGTGGCTCTCCCGCTCGCAGTAGATATTCACATCAATGTCGATCAGGTCTGTGCCCGGGCGCTCCTTGAAGCGCTCCACCACTACCGCAATGCCGTGAGGGATCTCGTCCCGCATAAAGAGTAGCGCCTTTTCGCGGATGACCTCGGCCACCAGCTCTTTTTCCGGCATATCGGTATAGGCGTCATCGTCAAAGTAATGGGGACCTTCCACAGCGTAGCGGCTCAAAGCATCGAACAGTTCCTCGCTGCCTTCCTTGTTGCGCACACTGATGGTATAGATCTCATCGAACACGCCCAGCGCCTTCAGCTCTGCCTTGCGGGTTTCCAAATCGGCAGGTTCTTTAACAAGGTCAGTCTTATTAATGACTGCAATGGCCGGGCCGCTGCGGTGCAGCGCCTCCACAAGTGCCATCTCAGATTCGTTCAGCGCGCCGTAAGGCTCGAACAGCATCATGGAAACATCCACATCCGCAATGGAATCGCTGGCAGTCTTATCCATGCGCTTGCCCAGCTTGTTGTGCGCCTTGTGTACACCGGGGGTGTCCAGCAGCACATACTGCAGCGGCCCCCGGGTGATCACGCCGGTAATGCGGGTGCGGGTGGTCTGAGGCTTAGAGGTGACGATAGCCACTTTCTCGCCGACCAAGAGGTTCGTCAGGCTGGATTTGCCCACGTTCGGCCGTCCGATGACAGCAACGAATACAGAGGAGGTGTCGTAATGCTCCTGAACGGGTGTTGTAGTACTCAAAGCGAACTCCTGTCTTGTTTTTATGTTCTGGGATATCATTCCGTATAGCTGACCGTGCGGGGCAGACCCAGCTGCAGCAGCACAGCCTCTTCCTTTTCGCGCATACGCATGGCTTCCAAACCGCCGTTTTCGTGGTCGTAGCCCAGCAGATGCAGCATGGAGTGAACGGTCAAAAAGGCTACCTCCCGCTGCAGCGGATGCCCATACAGATTGGCCTGCTCCATGGCGCGCTCCATGCTGATGACGATATCGCCCAGCATCATGCAGCCGTTGTTCTCGTCGATATCATACTTGCCGTTCTCACCCAGAGGAAAGCTCAGCACATCAGTAGGCATGGGCTTATTGCGGTACTGGTTGTTCAGCTCGGCAATGGCAGCGTTGTCCACAAAGGTAACGCTGATCTCGGCGGGACGGTCGAAATGCTCATATTCCAGCACGGCATTGCAGGCACGGCGGATCAGAATGCGGAGCCCGGAGGGCACCTTAACAGCTTTCTGGGAGTTGGTGATCAAAACTTTATTGGACATATCGGTCCACTCCTTTCAGGGATTTATTTAAAATTCTTATTGTTTTCTTTATTTTTCGCATCGGCAGCCGGATGGGCGGCACGTTCGTAAGCCTTTACGATCTCCTGCACCAACCGGTGACGCACAACGTCTTTATCGGTAAAGTAGCATTGTGCAATGCCGTTCACATCCTTCAGCACCTTCAGCGCGTCCACCAGACCGCTGCGGGTGCTGCCCGGTAGATCGATCTGAGTTACATCGCCGGTAACGACTACCTTAGAGCCCACACCCATACGGGTAAGGAACATTTTCATCTGCTCCGGGGTGGTGTTCTGCGCCTCGTCCAGAATGATAAAGGAATCATCCAGTGTGCGCCCGCGCATATAAGCCAGCGGGGCGACCTCAATGATCTGCTTTTCCACCAGACGCTCGTAGGTCTCTGCGCCCAGCATATCAAACAGGCCGTCATACAGCGGCCGCAGATAGGGGTCTACCTTCTGCTGCAGGTCACCGGGCAGAAAGCCAAGTTTCTCGCCCGCTTCCACCGCCGGGCGGGTCAAGATGATGCGTGATACTTCCTTGGCCTTGAAGGCTTTCACCGCCATGGCAACGGCCAGATAGGTCTTACCGGTACCCGCCGGGCCGACACCGAAGGTAATGGCATTGGAGCGGATGGCGCTCAGGTATTCCTTCTGTCCCAGCGTTTTGGGGCGGATCGGGCGTCCCTTGACCGTGACGGTAACAAAGTCCTCGGTCAGTTCCTTTACCCGCTTCTCTGCGCCATCGTGTGCCAGACTGATGCAGTAGTGCACAGTCTGATCTTCCAGCGGGGTGCGGTTCTCGATCAGAAGAAGCATTCCCTCCACGGCGCGGTTCGCTGCCGCCACATTGGCAGGCTCGCCGGAAATGCGAAGCTGTGTGCCGCGGCAGACAGCGGTAACAGAAAACTCTTTTTCCAATAAGCGAATATTCCGGTCACAGTTGCCAAAAACAGCCGCTGCGATCTCTACACTATCCAATTCAATACACTTTTCCGCCATGGAGCTCCTCCCGAATTGCAGAATTTGATGACTATATTGTACCACCAAAATCTTCAGAAGAAAACTATGAAAAGTGCACAAAATATTTTCCCGCGTTCCATCGGTTTTTCCATACGAACCGTGTTTTAAAGCTTTTTGATGACTTTTTTCAGAAAACGCTTGACAAAGTATATCGGGAGACGATATACTTTAAGCGCAATATATCGGCTAACGATATAAAGACGTCCGATAGAATCCATGGAGTGTTTCAGTATGGAAAACCTTGCACTGACCGAATCGACCTATTATATCCTGTTGTCTCTTTACCATCCGCAGCACGGTTATGGCATCATGCAGCAGACAGAGCAGCTTTCCGGTGGCAGAGTTCATCTTGCCGCCGGGACGCTGTACGGCGCATTGACCTCCCTGTGTGAAAAAGGCTGGATCCGTCCCCTGCCCGCTGAGAGCGGCAGCCGCAAAAAGGAATACCAGCTTACCGCAGAGGGCGTACAGATTTTAAAGCACGAGCTTGCCCGCTTGCAGCAGCTTGTGGCAAATGGTGAGAGCATCCTGAAGGAGGAAGCCTTATGAAGGAAAAGAAAACCGTTTTCAAGCTTTTCTTTGTGTGGGATTTTGAAAAAGAAGAGCGCTGGCTGAACGAGATGGCACAGGAGGGCTGGGTACTGGACAATACCGGGTTTTCCTTTTATACTTTTGTGCGCTGTGAACCGGGCGAGTATATCATCCGCTTGGAGATGAACCCCAGCAGTGATTACCGCGCCTTTGTAAAGGAACTGGGTGCAGAATATATCGGCGGCTGCGTCAACTGGGTGTACTTCCGTCGGAAAGCGGAGCTTGGCAGCTTTGAGCTGCTCTCAGATATCGACTCCCGTCTGACGCATCTGAGCCGCATCAATCGGATGCTTTCCCTGATCTGTCTGGCAAACCTGATCTTGGGCATAACGAACTCTTTGAATCAGGCTCGCTACGGCTGGCTGAACCTGTTGTGCGCAGCAATGCTCTCCTATGCACTGGGGCGTATCCATGGCATGAAAGCAGCGCTGGAAAAGGAACGCAGTTTGCACGAATGATTTGTCAATCCCTTCTTCGCCACAACTGCAGAGAAAAAAGCGGCGTATCTTTGGACAAAGAGACCATAGCAAACTTTTCTCCATCGTGATACAATAGCAAGCGTTGTGTGCCGTCGCCTGGCGGCCGTTTGGACTGCTTGAACACAAAGGAGAAGGAACCATGAAACAGCTTTTTCTGATGCCCGGTGAAGAACGATACGAGCGCTTCAAGGATGGCAACGGTGTTCCTAAGGTACACTACTCCTACCGCTCTATGCGCGGTGCCTTCTTCGACTGCGAAAGCCGCAGTCTTGAGGAAGCCCAGCGTCTGTGCGAAAACTGGCTTGTGGGGCAGGATCGCTGCTACCGCAATTAACATAAAACCATAACCCCCTGCCGTATTTGCAGCCTTTTTTGCAAAACGGCAGGGGGTATTTTTGTTATATAGGCTTTACTGCCACACCTGCGCACAGACAAGTTCCAATACACTACCGGCAATGCAGCGGGATTTATCCGAGATCAGAAAGCAGTTGGAAAGCTCCTCCCGCCGGGGGTCGATATCCGCGATCTTAAAGCCCGGCGTAACCGGATAGCCGCTGCGCAGCAATCCGCGCAGAATACCGGGGATCTGTGCTGTGACCGGGATATCAGCTCCTTCTGGGGTGCGGATAGTGGCGATAGTCTCGCCCTTCTCTACCAAATCGCCGATTTTACGCACATTCATAAAAACACCGGCGGCCTGTGCATGGATCACCCGCTCTGCACCGTACCCGCCAATGACGCCGGGAATGCCGGTATTGGGGATAGCGCTTCCCTCCCGGATGATCCTGCCCAGCCGGTGGCCGCGCTTGGTCTCCACTACGGCGTCCACGTCCTGCCCGGCTACAAAGCCGGGGCCAAGGGCAATGGTCAGCGGTGCCATATCCCGGCGGGTACCAAGGTTGCGCTTAGCCAGAATGGCATCCACTACGACCTCCGGCTTTGCCCGGGCAATACAGGCTCCCTCTGGGTCAACGAGCACCGGAACAGCGCCCTGCGCCCAGACGGACTGTGCCTGCTCCAACGCTTCAATGCGGACGGCGCGCAGACCCTCAACAGTGGCTTCGCCTTCATACACTGCTTCACACAGAGCTACCTGACGGCGGATGGCTGCGGGCCGTGTTGTTTCCAGCACCAGCACCCGCAGCCCGGCGCTCCACAACCGGTGGATGGTACCGGTGGCAAGGTCGCCGCCGCCGCGCACGATGATCAAAGCGTCCTTTTTCATTTTATTTCCTCCCCGGGGAAAAGTGTCTGCAATAGCACCTCCATGGAGCCGCCACAGGCAGCAACAGCCGCATCCTCGTTTTTGCCGTCAGCCGAAAGTTGCAGGCATTGCAGGGCGGGCGCGGCCTGTGCCAACAGCTTCTGAGCAGCCTGTACCGTGTAGTGCTCCATAATGCCGCCGCCTACGCTGCCCACGGTACTGCCATCGGGCAGAACGAGCATTTTTGCGCCAACATCACGCGGGGTGGAGCCGTGCCGCGCAATAATAGTAGCCAATACCGCCGGGGTGCGGGCTTTTTCTGCCTGCACCATCGCATCCAGCAATGCGACGGGATAGCCCTCGGTCTGAGGGCGGGCATTCTTGACCTGCACGATCTGCGCCAGAATGGAAAGCGCGATCTCCGCAGCGGTCTGTGCCCCAATGGCAAGGCCGATGGGTGCGCAGAGTGCATCGATCCGCTGGCTGTCCAGACCGTTCTCCAACAGCTGACGGCGCACCAATGCGGCACGGCCTCGGCTGCCCATCATGCCCACATAGGCCGCAGGCTTTTGCAGAATCCGGGTAAGGCAGTCCAGATCAAAGACGTGGGAGCGGGTCAGCACCGCAAAATAGGTCTCCGCCCCGCCGGGCACACCCTGAAGCGCCTGCGCAAAGGGAGCGCAGAGCACGGTATCCGCTCCGGCGGCGCGCAGCTGCTGAGCAAATTCCTCCCGATCATCTATGGCAAGCACTGGTATGCCGAGAAGCTTTGCCTGCTTTACAAGGGCAGCAGCAACATGACCGCCGCCGCAGACCACCAGCTGCGGCACCGCACCAAAGCGCTCGGCAAATACCCGCCGCCCGTCCAGCGTAAGAAAGCCTGTGGCAGTACAGGCTTGCAGAGCTGAAAGCTGGCGCTGCAGAAGCCCAGTACTCTGGGTCTGCCACAGGTCGTCTCCGTCCCGCAGCAGCAGCTGACTGCCTGCCTCTGCGCCTTCCAGCACGGTAGCCAGCGTATAGTTGCCGGTCTGGCTTGTACTTTGCAGAACGTCTGCAAGCGTTTGTCTGTTCATTGGTGTTTCTCTCCCTTAATTATTGCTCCACAGGTGTTACCTTATCAAACTGTGTCTGATCCAGTTCTGCCTGCCAGCTTTGCCAGTCCTCCGGCAGCATACGCCATGCAAGTCCGCACCCTGCCGAGATCTCACGCGGCAGCGGGATCAGCCGTCCGGGCACCTGCCGGGCATGGCATTGCTTTTCCCACTCCATAGCCTCTAAGGTAGTACGGAAGGAAAGCACGATATAGCTTCGTTTTACTCGCATAAAATCTCCCGGGCAAGTGCGCAAACTGCCTGCGCTGCCTGCTGTACCTCCTGCTCCGTATTGAAATGGGAAAAGCTGAACCGTACCACGCCCTGCTCGGCCGTGCCAAGGGCCTTGTGCATCAGCGGAGCGCAGTGCGCCCCGGCACGCACGCAGATGCCGTAGTCTTCCCACAAAATATCTGCCACCCGGGCAGAATCCTCCAGTGCGATGTTCAGTGCCACAATGGGTGCGCGGGGCTGCATGGTCATATCACCGTATACTGTTACGCCCGGTGCAGTACGAACCTGCTCATAAAACAGGCGGGCAAGGGCGTTTTCCCGGGCAGCAAGGCTTTCTACGCCCTGCTCCAGCAGCCAGCGCACACCGGCGCAAAGCCCCGCAAGGCCGTGCACGTTCAGCGTGCCAGCCTCCAGTGCGGTGGGCATCTGCAAGGGGTGCATTTCGTCAAAGCTGTGCACGCCGCTGCCGCCAACAAGGAGCGGCGCAATTTGTAACCCGGGGCGCACATAAGCTCCGCCGGTGCCCTGCGGTCCCAGCAGAGCTTTGTGCCCGGTAAAGCAGAGAGCATCAATGCCCAGCTGCTGTACATCAATGGGCTGCGCACCGGCAGTCTGGGCTGCATCCACGATCAGCAGCAGACCGTGCCGGTGGGCAAAATCCGCTGCGCGGGCAAGGTCGATGCCATTGCCGGTCACGTTGGAAGCCCCTGTCACCACCAGTGCCAGAGTCGTGGGACGCAGCAGCGCTTCCCACTGGTCATAACAAAGCCGTGCAGCGTCATCCACCCCGGTATAGGAAACCTCTACTCCCTGCGCCCGCAACCGGTATAGCGGGCGCAGAACGGAGTTATGCTCGCATACCGTTGTGATGACATGATCCCCCGGATGCAGCACACCGTTCAGCACCGTGTTCAGTGCCATGGTCGCATTGGCGGCAAAAGCAATGCAGGAAGGGTCTGGCGCATGGAAAAGTTCTGCCAGCGCCAGACGGGTGTCCAGCACGATCCGTGCGGCGTGAAGGGTGGGCTCGTGTGCGCCGCGCCCGGAGTTGCCTGCCGTGTGCAGTGCCTCCAGAATAGCCTGTTCCACCTGCGGTGGTTTATGCAGAGTGGTGGCCGCGTTGTCTAGATAGATCACGGTTTTACCACGTTTCCGGCCTGTGTCAGCTTTTCGGCAATGGTGTACATATTGGTCACGCTGCCCACAGCCAGCTTCTCGGTAAGGCCGTAAAAGTTCAGGCAGGTACCGCAGGTCAGGATTTCCACGCCCTGTGCCTCCAGTTCCTTGAGATCCTCCAGCATGGCAGAGCCTTCACAGGTCAGCGCCGCGCCGCCGTTATAGAACAGAATGGTCTTGGGCAGCTTGTCCTGCTGGGTCAGTGCAAATACAAAGGCCTTGAGCAGGGTCTTACCCAACTCCTCGCTGCCTTCGCCCATCGTGGCAGAGGCAATCGCAACCACCGTATCGGTGCGGGCATCGGGGGTGCAGACAGGATCCTGCTCTGCCGGGGCGCCTGCTGCTTCGCCCAGCGTGAACAGCACGCGGTATTTGCGCTCTTCCAGCTTTTCAGCGCTGTACTGATATCCCTTCTGCTGTGCCATCTTGGTCAGGTTTTGCACAGCGATCTCGTTGTCCACAAGTACCTCCACCTGTCCTGCGCCCTGCAGCTCGGAAATGGCCTTTTTCGCTTTGACGACAGGCAGCGGGCAGGCATCGCCTAGTGCATCCACTTTGATAAATTCAGCCATGTTGATTACTCCTCTCATTTGTCTGTTACGGTGATCTCAATTTTCTGCTTCGGCAGGATCTCTCCAACGATGCTTGCCGACAGCCCTGCGGCGCGCAACGCCTGTTCTAGTGCCGCGGCATCCGCCGGGTCTACCGCCAGTAGCAGTCCGCCGGAAGTCTGCGGGTCGAACAGGACTTCCTCCATGGCAAAGCTTACGTTTTTAAACCGAACGAACGGCCCGGTATGGTTGCGGTTGCGCTGCCCGGCGGCGGTGTACAAAAACGCATCGGCTGCTTTTTGGGCACCCGGCAGCACTGGCACGGCATTTGCATGGATGACGCAGGAAAGTTTGCCGCCCATCATTTCATGCAGATGGCCGAGAAAGCTGAAGCCGGTCACATCCGTAGCGGCATGGACGCGGTATTTGCGGCTGATCTCTGCCGCTGTTTTGTTCAGAGTGGTCATGGAGCGAATGGCGGCTTCCATCTCCTCCGGGGCGGCTTCGCCCACACGGTTTGCCGTGCACAGCAGCCCCACACCCAAAGCCTTGGTCAATACCAGCTTGTCGCCCGGCATACCGGTGTCGTTCGTATACATCCGGTGCGGATCTACAAGGCCAGTTACAGAAAGACCGTATTTCACCCCGCTGTCCGCAATGGAATGCCCGCCTGCAAGGCTGCCGCCGGCTTCTGCCACCTTTTCAGCGCCGCCGCGCAAAATCTCGCCCAGAATGTTCAAATCCATATCCTCTGGGAAACAGACCAGATTCAGTGCGGTCTTCACCTCGCCGCCCATGGCGTAGACATCGCTCAGGGCGTTTGTGGCAGCGATTTGCCCAAAGGTATAGGGGTCGTCCACCATCGGCGGAAAAAAGTCCACAGTCTGCACCAGTGCAATGTTGTCCGTAATGCGGTAGACTGCGGCATCATCCCGGCTGTCGTAGCCGACCAGAAGATCCGGGTCTTTTTCGCCCCGGGGCAGCTTTTCCAGAATACGGCTCAGCACCCCGGCACCCAGCTTTGCGGTGCAGCCGCCCCCGGTACAGAATACGATCTTATCTTCCATGCTCATGCGCGTTCTTCCTCTTTGAAATGCGTCAGCACGCACGGTATGCCCTGCTGACGCAAAAGCTGTTGTATTTGTATGCCCTGCTGGCGCAATTCTGACGTATCAGCCTGATTGAGCACAGCGTAAAACTGCCGGTCACCCACCGCCTTGCGGCCGCCCTGCGCGCTTGCAAGCAGCTGTGCCAGCACAGGGGGCGTAAGAGGCGCATCCGGCGCAGCCGCTAAAAACTGCGGACGGATGGTATCATAACGGAAGCAGACCTCCCGCAAGGGCCTATCCAGCGCCGAAAGCCCTGCTACCGCCAAAACGATATCGCTTTGGGGCAGCAGCACCGGCTCGTGCGCCGCCGGAACCTTGCAGGGGTAGTGCTTTGCCCCGTCTGCCTCAATGAATACCGCATCTGCCTGTGCCATCCGGCGCAAAAGCTGCGGCGGCGGCAGAGTCAGCTTCCCGTTTTCTGCCGGGGTGCCAATCACTGCATAGCGACCCGCTTGCCATAAGGCGGTAAGCGCTGCGTCATCCGGTGCATAGCAGGCTGCCAGTTGCCGGATGTGGGTGGTGGTAGTCATAAGCACCCGCCATCCCTTGCGGGCACAGTGGTCTGCCATGGCATACAGTAGGGTCGTTTTGCCCCCGCCGCCTACCAGAGAAACGATATGCCCTTTCTCTGCCAGAAACGGAAGCTCTTTTTCGTTCAGCATCTGCTTTTAGTGCTTGGCTGCAACTGCCATTGCGATCTGTTCCGGGGTAATGGGCAGCTCGTAGAAGCGGGTGCCGATGGCGTTGTAGATGGCGTCCGAGATGGCGGGCAGCGGCGTATTGATGACCACCTCACCGATGGACTTTGCGCCAAAGGGGCCGTTGGGCTCATAGCTATTCTCAAACTCCACATGGATATGCCCGATATCGTTGCGGGCAGGGATCTTGTACTGGAACAGAGAGTTCTCTTCCGGGTAGCCGTTTCTGTCGTAGGTGATGTTCTCGGTCAGGGTCATACCGATGCCCTGCAAAATACCGCCCTCTGCCTGCACACGGGTCAGGTTGGGGTTGATGGGGGTGCCGCAGTCCACGCAGGCGTCAAATTCCAGCACTTTCACCTCGCCGGTCTCGGTGTCCACTTCCACCTCGGCAGCACCGACCATATACGGCGGCGGCGACAAAGGCGAGGTATGGGTCTCGGTAAATTCCAGCGGGATCTTATGGCCAAACTGGGAAGCAAAGGCGATCTCGGACAGGGTCTTTTGGCGGGTGGGGTCGGCGCTCTCAAACACGACCTTACCGTCAAACTCCACGGCATCCGCCGGGCAGTCCAGCAGCTCTGCGCCCAACTTGCAGATCTGTTCCCGCAGCTTCATGGCGCACTTTTCGGTAGCCTTACCGGTGACATAGGTGGTGCTGGAGGCGTAGGAGCCGGAATCGTAAGGGGAAGAATCCGTATCCGCACCAAAGACGGTAATATTATCCAGCGGGCAGTCCAGAACCTCGGCAGCGATCTGCGCCAGCGTAGTATCGCAGCCGGTGCCCATATCGGCAGCACCGATCATAAGGGTATAAAAGCCGTCATCGTTCAGTTTGAGGGTAGCACTGCCCACGTCCATGCCGGAAATGCCGGAGCCCTGCATGGCCATACCCATGCCTACGGCACGGATCTTGCCGTTGCCCATATCCCGGGCGGGGTACTTGTGCTCCCAGTCGATCATCTCGCGCACCTTGAGCACGCACCGGTCCAGCGCGCAGCTGGTATTTACCGCGCCGTAGTAGGCGGGCATCACATCGCCCTCCTGTACGGTATTCTTCAGGCGCAGTGCAATGGGGTCCATGTTCAGCTTGTGCGCCAGCTCGTTCACGGCAGATTCCACCGCAAACAGACCCTGTGTAGCACCATAGCCGCGGTATGCACCGGCAGACATGTGGTTGGTGTACACCACATCGCTGACAAAACGGAATGCCTCGGCCTTGCCGTACAGCGGAATGGACTTATGACCGGACAGGCCCACGGTAGTGGGGCCGTGCTCGCCGTAAGCACCGGTGTTGGACAGGGTGTACAGGTCAATGCCCTTCACGATGCCGTCCTTGGTAGCGCCCAGACGGACGTGCATCTCCATCTCGTGGCGCGGCGAGGAAGCCGTCTGGCTTTCCACACGGCTGAAGATGAGCTTGGAGGGCTTTTTGGTCATCCAAGTCACAAAAGCCGGGTACACCTCGCTGACCGCGGTCTGCTTAGCGCCAAAGCCGCCGCCGATGCGGGGCTTGGAGACACGCACCATGGACTTGGGAATGTGCAGTGCATTGGCAATGTTGCGGCGGGCGTGGAACACGATCTGGGTAGAGCTGAGCACATTCAGCCGCCCATAAGTATCAATGGAGCAATAGGTGCGGAAGGTCTCCATCATAGCCTGCTGGCAGGCCTTGGTGTGGTACACATGGTCGATGACCACATCGCACCCGGCCAGCACAGCGTCGATATCACCGTTGCCGCATTCATCATGTGCGCAGAGGTTGCGCTTGTTGTCGGCGCCCACGGGAGCAAGGCTTTCCCAGTTATCCTCCGGGTGCACAAGGATAGGATTATCCTTTGCGGTGTGGAAATCCAGCACGGCTTCCAGCACCTCATAATCCACTTTAATGAGCTTGAGTGCCTTGTCCACGCACTTTTCGTCCTTACCGGCTACGATGGCTACCACATCTCCCACAAAGCGGACGTGGCGATCGATCAGCAGACGGTCGTAGGGGCTGGCCTCCGGGTAGGTCTGGCCGGCCTGCGTGTAACGGCGGGCATCCTGCGGCACATCCTCCCAAGTGAAGATGGCTTCGATGCCGGGCACTTTTTTGGCAACGGTGGTGTTGATGGTGCGGACGATGGCATTTGCATGGGGCGAGCGCAGCAGCTTGACGATCAGGCAGTCCTGCGGGATGATGTCATCCATATAGACAGGCTGGCCGGTGACCAGCTGCATCGCGTCTTTTTTGCGGAACGGTTTGTTGACGGTTTTCACTGTACGCCCTCCTTCTGCTTTTTCCATGCCAGAAAGCTCATAATGCCGCGCAGCTGGCCTTCGTAGCCGGAGCAGCGGCACAGGTTTCCGGCAAGGTATTCCTTCACCTGCTCTTCAG
>ERZ773187.943-NODE-943-length-24701-cov-8.591049_pt1 | contig 24701 bp, 21 predicted proteins | sample MGYA00511242_ERZ773187 | MGnify/ENA primary metagenome ERZ773187 (study PRJEB29015, sample SAMEA2737744) | human gut metagenome | biome: human gut; feature: human-associated habitat; material: faeces | place: China | collected 2012 ... | reverse complement strand
CGAGAGTCAAAAAATGGTTTGATGTCGAAGGGCTTGAAAACCTGACCGGTGCGACAAGAGGAGTAATGGTTGTCGGGATTCATTTTATGTCCCTTGAGTTGTGTGGAAGAGTAATGGGGTTATGCCATCCTATGATGGCAACGTATCGCCCACACAATGATCCATTAATGGAATGGGTACAGACAAAAGGGCGTATGCGTTCAAATAAGGCTATGATTAATCGACGTAATTTATCAGGTTTTGTTCATGCGCTAAAAGCAGGTGAAGCCGTTTGGTTTGCACCAGACCAGGATTATGGGTCTAAAGGAAGCGTTTTTGCACCTTTTTTCTCGGTAAAAAAAGCAGCCACGACGAACGGAACGTATGCTCTGTCAAAACTAGCTGGTGCATACTTGATCACACTTAGCATGATTCGACGTAGCGATAAAAAAGGTTATCACATGTATATCAGCAATCCGTTGTCAGGCTATCCAGGGGAAGACAAGGTCGCCGCAGCGGCTTATATGAACAAGATCATCGAGCGTGAAATTCTCCGTGCTCCTGAGCAATACCTGTGGATGCATCGCAGGTTCAAAACGCGTCCTGAAGGCGAAGTCTCTTTATACAAATGAACCACTCAACTTGTCATGAGCCAGAATCTATCTTTCTTGCCACTGCGTATTTGTAAAAATGCGATAAGGAATTTTCGATCGGATTCATGTTAACGATGGCTTGACTGACATCCAAGGTTAATCAATCGAACCGGTTCGGATTTGAAGGTCCGTTTTTCGCTCACAGCGGACCTTCAGATCAGCTAGCTTGTCAGCTTCGAGTCAGAAGCAAACGATCTAAAAGGCAGGCACAGCTCCGACGTCCATACCCCGCCATATTAATCTTTAACAGTATGTGCTCTGTACCTAACGGGACAAGGAAAAATTAGTTAGAGGACCCTGGGTCGACTCAGATTCATCACTACATTGAGAAATCAGACCAGGGCATCACTGCGATCACAACGCTATTTAGTAGATTTCCGGTAAGATTTCGCTGCCTGCCAGGCATGTTTCATCTTCTCAATAAACTCCAGCTTCTCTTCAGGTTGGGCGTTCCACACATCCATAGCCGCAATAATCATGTCATAACGCATAGAGGTATTATAAGGGCGAAGATAGCTCGCTATTCGTCCCTTTCCTTTGAGATAGTCCCAGAGATATACTAACTGAGTTTCATCATCACGTGACATCCAGTCAAAATCTGTTAGAAAAAAATCATATTGCTCAAGCCAGCGCTCATGCAGTTTTTTGAAATAAGAGATCTTATCTCCAAGTGAGTATGGAGCTTCATCAATGTACCTCATCATACCATTGATGAGTTCACGCTCAGTTACCGGAGTGGGGTTGTACAGAGCGGTACAAGCTCCCGCGTTCAGATAAAATCGGGAGAAAACGCGTTTCGGTTTTTTCGAAGCAGTGGCCTGTGGATTTGTTATCAGATCCCAATCAATATCATCCAAATCGATATTCAAATTAGAGAAATCAAAATTGGTGAAGATATTATCGTCCATTAAAAGAGAATTAAAACCACCTGAACAACCGGCGTCATTCCCCAACCCACCAAGTGTCAACCCTGCAGGTAATACTGGATATTCAAAAATATAATGGTGAGCAAACCACGATGCTCTTGGTGTACCTTTGAAACAATCAAAATAATCTTTATCAATCAGTTGCAGGTCGGCCCATTCTTTAAGTGTTTTCCGCGCAGCTTTGATTCTGTCCTGATCGCCAGAAAAATGCCGTTCAAGTATCTGAGAGATCAAATGTCGAAACTGATCCGGCGTATCATAAGTACTGCACAGTAACGAGTGATCAGTATTTAAAAACCCATCAAGCGTTTTTAAGTACATTATCTCGTAGCGGATCATATCGTAATGCAACATCGTCTCATCCCTCTGATTCTGGCTTCCGAAAAGAGATTAACATGGACATCTTTTTGGTAGATGGAGGCGAGTCACAGACCTGAAGAATGACTGATTTTTAACTGATATCCTGCTGATTTTATTGTGATAACACTCTGACATTTTACTGCGTTATTCCTGTGGTTTTTACTCTATGAATCCCCTCTGTTCACCTCATTAGAATCGCTCAACAGCAGATATGAACATTTGGGTTTTTAGTATAATTAAAGGGAACGCCCTGTTTCTATCCACTCTGTTCATAGCTCCTTCCCCCAACAAGCAACCCTGCCTGTATTCCCCTGGATACACGGTTCCCTTTATCTGCCGTATCCCTGCTTCTCTTAAAAATTACATCTCATCCCAATCCTTTGTACTCCACCTGACAAAGGATAAATCAATGCACACACCTTACCCTTTTAATTCCAGATACACGATGAACTGGTTTCTACTGTCTCTGATCAATGACCACCTGAATCAGCTAATGAACCGATACTCCCGAATACAGGCACTCAGACTCGACCTGTTCTATCAAAAAGGTACAGAGCGTTTTAAACGTCATTCATGGAACGAAACCGAGCGAGAAGTACGTGTACTGGTTGAACGCACCCTGCAGCAAACAAATCTGGCAGGGTATTTCTGGGTACTCGAGAACTCTGTAGACCACGGCTGCCATGCCCATATCGTGTTCTATCTCGACAGGCACCTTAACCAGGCTACCTACCCAATAGCTGAGAGAGTTGGAACAATATGGCGGGAAATAACGCAACGAGAAGGCTATTACAACCGCTGCGAATACAAACCCACTTATGAAGTGAGTATTAATAGGCCGGTGAACTACGATGATACCGAAGCCATTGATAACCTGCGCTACATCATCAGCTACCTTGCCAAAGAAGAGCAAAAGCACGGTCACTATCACTACGGAGCCAGTGAGGTACCGTCGCCCAGCGGACTGGGGCGTCCTCGCACGGTGTAACTCACGTTCTGCATTTTTTACGTATCAATCCATTGATGTGGAAGGGCTGGTGGTAACGAGCAATCACCCACCAGCTCAGGATAATCCCACACTGGAAGACAGCGTCATGACAGAACATATTTCTTTACTCGATGACCAACTGGTGGATATGCGGTTCATCACGAAGCTTACAGGGCTGACGGACAAGTGGTTTTACAAGCTGATAAAAGACGGCCAGTTCCCGAAGCCAATTAAGCTGGGCCGCAGCTCCCGCTGGAAGCAAAGTGAAGTCGAATTATGGTTACAGCAACGGATTGCCGATTCACGCGGTCATTGATACAACCCATTCAATTAAGCTACACCTTTCCCGATATCCCAATCCTTAAAGCACCATTAGACTCGGCACAATTCAAGCGATATCGTTTATCACCCTATTAACTAAAGTTCTCAATTCTGAAGCTGAAAAACTGAAGCTCCCCTATCCCCGGCCTATCTGGCATTATGTTGAACCGCTGCCACACGGGCGTTTATTACCTCAGGGGAGCTTAATATTTTAACGATGCGTCAGAACAATCCTGCGCCTGGCATATAACGTTTCCGCAGACAGCTGGAATTCATATTCCGCTGCCTTTAGCTTTCTCGATTTAAGCATCTTCATCGTAACGCCGCTGATCTGCCCTGACTCCAACCCTCTCAGAATTTCACCAGCGCTCAGCATGAGCTGTTGCTTCAAAATCGACAGCAGACTTACCTGAAATGAACGGGAGATCCTGACACTAACGCGAACCCGCTGGTGGGCGGTGATGCTTAACGGCCAGCGCTCCTGAACGGTAAAATCAGGCCGACCCGATAGCTCGGCGTTGTTCCGCTTCAGCGTCGCGATATCATAGGCAAAATGTTGAACCGTGGCTGCATCGTTGCTCATCAGGCGGTGATGAAGTTCGCGGTCAATTTTGCTGACGTGCAGGCGCGAAAACAGGGAGATATTCCAGGTATAATCGCAATGGGTGCATTTATAGATGCTCCACACGTCCAGCAGCTTCTTTTGCGAATTAACCCGAAATGCTCCCGATGGCGTGAAGTCTCGTTTAGTGCTGCATGAAGGGCAGCGTTTAGCAATGCGCTGATGCCCCACGGGCGTGACGGTCCAAGTAACTTTCATAACCTACCTTTTTTAACCCATACAAAACCGGATCCGTACTGAACGGACCTTGAATGTTGATGTATGAAAAATATTTACGAGATATTTTTCAGTGGGTTAAAAAAAGATTTCCAACGCTACAATCCTGTCGACGAGCAAAGAGATACGCCGAGACTAGCAAAGCGGCAATTATCGGGTAAATGAGTTCAATCAATATTGATGATGATTACAGCAGGATCTATTGATCTGATACGCTAAACGCCGCGCAGCAATTCTGTATGTTTAGTAGACAACTAAACGACTGAAGGAGCGCGTTATGACCCAGCAGGAACGGTTTTGTCAGGCCTGCGGAATGCTGATGTCCGCACCTGATGCGCAGGGGGCCAGCGATAAATACTGCGCGTACTGCAGCGACGCCGACGGTAATCTGAAATCCTGGGAAGAGGCCATTTCCGGCCTGGCGGGCTTTCTTGATTCCTAGCAGAAGGTCGGCGAGGACGAGTCGCGCAAGCGGGCAAAACGCTACCTGACGGCGATGCCAGCCTGGGCACATAAAGCGGACGAGTGAACCTCAGTTCAGTTGCACAAACCGAATTGACTCTCACTCCGTAATAGGTGACCACATATGACCACGCCGATGTCTGCCGCAGAAAAGCACAATATTAACCAGCGTTATGCTGTAATGTATTGATTTTAGGATTCTTATGATGAATAAAGTTCCACAATTTCTCTGTAAGAGCACTGAACGTCCAGATCTAGAAACATCTTTCCTGGATGGAAGCTCCAGAAATGCAGTGATATTACTGTCATCCGCTATTGGTATTGGGACATACAATCCTGGATGGCGCTGGTCGCTTCACGCCGGAGCTATGACGGGTAAAACGTCAGAACGTCATATTGGTTTTATCATTTCAGGGGAGTTGATGGTTCGTGACAGCTCCGGAAATGAAAGTCTTGTTCATGCCGGTGAAGCATTTGAAGTTGCTGAAAATCACGATGCCTGGGTTGTGGGGGATGAACCGTGCGTTGCATTAGATTTCACGCAGTTACCACACTGATTTGTCATCATATTGAAAATGTCCGGTTATTCATACGTCTTCCCAGAGCCAGAGCTGTTTAAAAAAACTGGCTTCCTTTTAACATTCTATACCCCCGGCCTAATCATGAAATTAATATGTGAGACTTAAAGATAACGAGATAAAGATAATGACAATGCAGGAATTTGAAGAACAAAAGTTCTCGGAAAGTCAACTTACCGGCACGAAGGTTTCAGGCGTGAAGTTTTACGCATGCGACTTTTCGGAGACAGACCTGACAGAAACGCAATTCATTAATTGCCATTTCTGGCATCCGGATAAACAGGTTGGGTGTGACTTCAGCGGAGCAAAGCTGAAGGAGGCCAGCTTTATAAACTGTGATCTGACGATGAGCACATTTAAGAATGCAGATCTGTTTGGTATTGAAATCAGGGACAGCCGCGCAATGGGGTGCAATTTCCGTCAGGCACGATTTATGAAAAAAATCAGTCCCCGACTCTGGATATGTAGTGCCTTCATAACCAAAAGTAATCTGAGTTATGCTGATTTTTCAGGCGCGACGCTGGAAGAGTGTGAGCTGTGGGAAAACTGCTGGTATGGGACCATTGTCACCGGTGCCAATTTCAGTGGCTCAGATCTGTCTGGTGGAGATTTCACCAATTTCAACTGGCGCTCTGCTGATGTGACGAACTGCGATCTGAGGGGAGCTGTAACAGGAGAACTTGATATACGACGCACCAGTCTTGAGGGGGTCAAAATTGATGACGAGCAGGCTGTATCATTGATGGCCTACGTCGGTATCACAGTCACTGAGTAGTACGGATTGTCAGCATGAGATCGATCACGCCGCATGCGCCTCCATACAGGAACCCGCTGAGCCATTTCTGAACCTCTATTGAACCTGCCGATTTGGTCATAACTGACGGCATATCTGTTGCAGTGCGAATGAGTTAATGTGTTTTAAACAATGACCTCTTTTCAGATAGCATTATTGTTCGTATTTTATATGGTAATAATGAAATTTTTTACGAATGTTTATTAGACCCTGCCTTGTAATATTAAGAATAGTAAGCGACTTATATTTACTCGCCTTTAAATGAACTTTGACCCTTCATTTTTAAATTATTAAGCGCGCCTTATATTTAATGCCTGGCCGGGTAGGACGAGAGAGTATATTTATAAAAATGTGACATTTGTCATTGACTAAAGCTATATAAGTCAGTATTTTTGTAGCCACTGGATTAGATGTTTATACCCGTAATACCTATTCTCTGAGCTGTGCAAGGAAAAATATAATCCAGTGGCTCACGGGTTAATTTTTAAAGAGTCATGTAGCAAAGGCTCCATACAGCAAAAAAAATACAGTCAGGCAAGAAGCATGGAATAACGCAGTGTCAGTACCTCTGCGTAATCAGTAACCTTCCGTACAGAGAAGGATAAGGTCAACACCGGGACAGACTGGTTAAAGATCCAGTTTTGAAAAGCAACCCAAGATAAGAAGAAATATATTTATATTGCAGGCAGTGAATACTTATAATGAATGACTCTCCCTACCTCCCTGTTTAATGCCTCGTGTTCCGTGCAGCGAGGCATTTTTTTATATTATGACTCTCGCAAAAAAAGGAGGTATATATGACAGCACCACTGAGGTTTATAGCCACCGGCAGGCATATCAGCGAATATCCTGATCCTGTCTCTTTCACACGAGGGACTTATCTGACAATTCGTGAGAAGTACGAGGGGAAGGAAGGGTGGGACAACTGGTTCTACTGCACTGCTCCCGGCGGTACCGGTGGCTGGGTGCCTGAACAGGTTTTCATCAGATTTGAGGGGACTTTTCGGGGTATTGCAACGGAGGATTACACCGCCCGGGAACTGGAGGTAAAGAAGGGGGATGAGGTTGCCGGGCTGAGATCGCTGAATGGCTGGATGTGGTGTGAACGGCTTTCTGACGGGCAGACCGGGTGGGTTCCCCTGGCGCTGCTGCATAAGCATGAAGCGAAAGCCTGAATACTTTTACTAAAAGAAGGGCTTTTAATAAGGTGGATCCTGCATCAGCAGTTCGTGCTGAAATACAGGCGACTGAACTAGTGTGGCTCGCCCCGGTAACGGCCCTCAGCTAAGGAAGATCTGGGGGGAGTGGTTTAATGACCAGGTCATGCGTCATGGCGAAACAGCGTCATTGCTGGAAATCGCCCGCTTCGCCGCAGATGGCGTCTGGATGGGCCAGATATACGGCGTTGTTCCCGGCCATGCTGAGGCGCTCAGAAATCATCTCATCAACATGACGACACCAGAAAAATGATATCAGAAAAAAATCCCTGGCTTGTGCTTGCCGTGGTATCCGCCGCCCTGTTTCTTGTGGTGGTGGATATGACGGTACTGAACGTTGCCCTTCCCGTGCTGGCCCGTGAGCTGAACGCCACCAATGCGGAGAAGCTCTGGATGGTAAATACCTACTCTCTGGTGCTGGCCGGTCTGTTGCCAGGCTGCGGCACCCTGTCCGACCGGATCGGGCACCGGAAGGTATTCACGGCCGGGCTTGTCATTTTCGGTTTAGCCTCGGTAATGGCGGCTTTTGCTCCGTCGTCCGGCTGGCTTATCTCTGCCAGGGGCGTACTGGCCGTGGGGGCGGCCATGATGCTACCGGCAACCATATCCATTATTCGTCTTCTGTTCACCGAAGATAAAGAGCGTGCCGTCGCAATCGGTATCTGGGGAGCGGTCACCGCCAGTGCGGCTGCGCTGGGGCCTCTCCTGGGGGGAGCGCTTCTGGCGCATTTCTGGTGGGGATCGGTATTCCTTATCAATGTGCCTGTGGTGCTGTTAACCCTGTTGTTCACATTTGTTCTGATCCCCAACATTCCCGGAAATGCAGGACGACACTGGGATTTACTCACCACGGTTGTGCTCACCGTTGCACTGATATCTTCCCTGTATGCAATAAAAAGCGTCCTGAAGAGCAGCATCAACTGGGATGAGGTGGCCATTGCGGTGGTTGCGGGGATCGTTTTCTTTCGCTGGTTTTTACAGCGTCAGACACGCCTTCCGTCTCCGCTGATTGATTTCACCCTTTTCCGCAACGTACGCTTTTCAGTCGGAATGGCCGGGGCGTTCTGTGCCAGCGTGGTAGTGGTGGGTCTGCAGTTTGTTCTGAGTCAGGAGCTTCAGCTTGTGCGGTCATTTTCGCCACTGCAGACCGGCCTCTTTGTCATGCCGGTCGCGGTGGGGTCCTTTGTGGCGGGGCCACTGCTGGGCGCCGTTCTTTTCCGGTTTGGTGTTGAGCGAATGATGTCATTCACGCTCGGGATCGCGGCGGCCGGGCTGACGCTGTATACGCTGGCATGGATGCATTCGCTTCTGCTCTGGCAGCTGGCAGCACTCGGCCTGACGGGGTTTGGCTTTGGCGGCGTTATGTCAGTAGGCTCCACGCTTATCATGATCAATGCGCCGGAAGACAAGGCGGGTATGGCCGGTGCCCTGGAAGGTATTTCCTACGAACTGGGAGGGACGCTTGGCGTGGCCGTGATGGGAAGCGTGATTGCATCGGTATACACCCGTTCATTTACGCCGCCAAACAATGCTTCACTTGCGCCCGTGGCGTGGGACAGCCTTGACCAGACGTTTATTGCTGTCAGCGGGCTGTCGGCAGGGGTTGCTGACGGGGTGATCCTCGCCGGAAAATCAGCATTTATAAACGGTGTCTCGGTAACACTCTACGCGGCAGCGGCGGTCACGATCGTCCTGTTTATTGTCATGGCCGCCCTTGCCAGAAATAAGCATCCATAATCTGTTTAAAGACATGTAAAACCAGAGCGGTCAGGGACGATCACTGTTTTTACAGGCACCAGTTGCCTGACAGACAACTGATGTCTAGAAATTGTGTAGTGAGATCTCATTATCTCTGACGCGTATTTGCATTGTTAATAACCTGCGCTAAGATAGGCACCGTTTATACCTTTCAACTAACCCCGAGGCTTTGATGCTGGAGAATGTAATCATCCGATAATCAGCTTACCGACCTTTTCAGGCCGGACTGATTATCAATGCGCCGAAATCGAATGCGGACACCGCTGTGTGTTTGCACGTTTTGCACATGATGATTAAACAGGTTTTCCAGTATGAATTTATCCCGTCAGGAACAACGTACCTTACACGTTCTCGCCAAAGGTGGACGTATTGCGCACGTCCGCGATGCATCAGGCCGCATCACCGCCGTTGAATGCTATACCCGCGAAGGGCTGTTGCTTACCGACTGCACCCTCGCCACCTTCAAAAAACTCAAAACCAAAAAACTGATCAAATCCGTCAACGGTCAACCCTACCGCATTAATACCACCGGGCTGAACAACGTTCGCGCTCAGCTTGATAATCGTTAAGGAGAGTTTCTATGACAACACACCACTTCACTTTTGATATCACAGACGAAAGTGATGCCAGCGATATCCAGGAAGTCGAAACCCGCGCATTTGGCTTCAGCAAAGAAGCCGATTTAGTGGCATCTTTACTTGAGGATGAAAGCGCACGCCCAGCGTTATCTCTGCTGGCCCGACATGAAGGCAAAGCCATCGGCCATATTTTATTTACCCGGGCCACATTCAAGGGCGCATCTGATGCCCCTCTGATGCATATTCTCGCTCCCCTAGCGGTTATACCAGAATACCAGGGTATGGGCGTAGGCGGATTGCTTATCCAAAGCGGAATTGAGCATCTGAGAGCACTGGGAAGTCAGGCGGTATTTGTTCTGGGGCATGCCGCTTACTACCCGAGACATGGGTTTGAACCGTGCGCCGGAGATAAAGGCTATCCAGCACCTTATCCCATTGCCGAGGAGCATAAAGCCTGCTGGATGCTGCAGTTTCTTTCGCCCCAACCGCTGGCTCGAGCGGGCCAGATACAGTGCGCCCGGGCGTTAATGAAACCAGAGCACTGGCGAGAGTAATCAATAAGGAAATGATGATGACTATTGGCACGATTATTACGGGTCCCGGACACATCGCGTTGTCATCCGGGGAGCGCAAAATCCCCTGGGATGAACCGGCTTTTAGCCAGCGTATGCTGGAAAACCATCTGTCGCAGGAGCACGACTGGGCCAGTCGTAAGCTGGCGATTATCGAACAACAGGTTGAGTGGATTGCCGGGCAACTGCCCTCCGGCGCCTGCATTCTGGATCTTGGTTGCGGGCCGGGCCTGTACACGCGCCAGTTGGCGAAGCGCGGCTTCCGCTGTACGGGCGTAGATTTTTCTCCGGCTTCAATCGCCTGGGCTCGCCAGCAGGCGCAGGCGGACGGGCTTGATATTACCTATCATCAGCATGACGTACGCGGCTACGAGCCGGACAGACAGTTCGATTTCATCATGATGACCTTTGGTGAACTGAACGTGTTTAGCGCGGCAGACGCTCGCTCGCTGATTAACCGCTGCACGCAGTGGCTGGTTCCGTGGGGAAAGCTGCTCATCGAGGTACATACTTATGATGAAGTTAAACGTCAGGGAATGGCTGAGCCCGGCTGGCAGCGTTGCCCACAGGGGCTGTTCCTGGGCGTTCCGCACCTGCTGCTGACGGAGCACGCCTGGGATCCGGCTGCGCAAACCAGCTCAACGCTGTTTATGGCTATCGAAGAGAGCGGCAAGGTGACGCGTTTCGGCAGCCAAATGACCGCGTGGCGCGATGAAGCTTATCTCGAACTGTTGCGCACGGCCGGTTTGAGCGCCATTACCCGCCCGGATGAGGTGCAATGGCCGGTCAGCGAAACCTTTGCAGGCAAGCTGTACGCGCTGCTGGCAGAAAAAAATGTTACCGATTCTCTTACTGCACAACCAATAAAAGGAATTCAACCATTGGATATCCCACGTATTTTTACTATTAGTGAAAGTGAGCACCGCATTCATAATCCGTTCACCGAAGAAAAGTACGCCACGCTGGGTCGCGTGCTGCGCATGAAGCCGGAAACCCGCATTCTTGACCTCGGCAGCGGTTCCGGGGAAATGCTCTGTACCTGGGCACGGGATCACGCCATTACCGGTGTCGGTATCGATATGAGTCAGTTGTTCAGCGAGCAGGCCAGCCAGCGCGCGGAACAACTCGGCGTGAGCCACCGGGTTCATTTCATTCATAGCGACGCCGCCGGGTATGTGGCAGAAGAAAAATGCGATGTGGCTGCCTGCGTCGGCGCGACATGGATTGCCGGTGGGTTTGCCGGTACGGTCGAGCTGCTGGCGCAAAGCCTGAAACCGGGCGGGATGATACTTATCGGTGAACCCTACTGGCGGCAGCTACCGGCGACGGAAGATATAGCCCAGGCCTGCGGCGTCAGCTCGACAAGCGATTTCCTGACGCTACCAGGGCTTGTGAGTGCGTTCGATGAACTCGGCTACGACGTGGTGGAAATGGTACTGGCAGACCAAGAAGGCTGGGACCGGTATGAAGCCGCGAAATGGCTGACTATGCGCCGTTGGCTCGAAGCTAATCCTGACGACGACTTCGCGGCGGAAGTCAGGGCCGAGCTAACATTTTCGCCGAAACGCCACGTGACTTACGCGCGGGAATACTTTGGCTGGGGCGTGTTCGCGCTCATCGCAAGGTAACAACAGGTTCCCGGTATTTCTGACTGGAGATACCGGGGGCTTAGCCTTTGCTTTGATCTCTGATGCATCACCTGCACAATACATATTCAGTATATTTATTAATCAGGATGTCACCATAAGGAGCATCATATGTCACAACATGAACAGTTCTGTCAGGCTTGCGGAATGCCGATGTCGGCGCCCGATGCACACAGTGCCAGCGATAAATATTGTGCGTACTGCTGCGACAGCAACGGCAATCTTAAACCCTGGGAAGAAGCGGTATCAGGCTTGGCTAGCTTCCTTGATTCCTGGCAAAAAGTCGGCCCGGAAGAAGCAAAGAAGCGGGCAAAACGTTATCTGACGGCAATGCCCGCCTGGGCTCATAAAGCGGACGAGTGATTTGAGCTGATTATCTTCCACTCTCCCCAGAATCCATTAAGGAGAGCCAATATTTTCTTACATTATGCCTGGAACCAACGACCTGCCTCGCGCCATTACATTCTACGATCCGCTGATGGATATGCTGGGATATCCCCGCGGAGGCAGTAATGAGGACGTCGCATAGTGAGGCGTTTTCAACGGTGATAACACGACGGTACTGGGTATCGGCAGAACTTTTGATAAATAGGTTGCCACGACCGGAAATGGTGTGATGGTCGCCCTGATTGCGGTTTTGCCGAACACATCCAGCAACTTCGCGCGCTAGCTTTAAATCACGGTGGCACTGACGAGGGAGCACCTGGCCTGCGGAGGTGGTGATATGCGCATGCTGAAATGTTCTCTAGCAAATAACTGTAGAGGTCATTTTGTGACGGCTGACGAAGCCATGAGCGCACCGGGCATATATATGGAGCTGCGCCTCATGTGGCTGTCGTCTGGCGCTGCATGCAAGCTATTCCTCTGATGCGGCCTGGTTTGAACATGACCAGCGCTCAGTGGCGCAACATGTACTGATGAGCTGTGCCCATCTGGATCCGGAAGTCAACGCGGAAACTCGCCACATAAAGTTACGCAGCATTATCGACGGATTGGATGTACCGGTGATAACAAGCTCCTGGTACTGTGTCTGGTGCAGTGCTCATTACAGTGGGGATAAATACTGTGCTTCATGTGGGACGGGCATTTACAGTATTGAAGAATCCAGTTGGCAACTCAATTACTGCTGCGACATCTATCTTGAATAATGGCTGTCAGCTTGGAAGACCCGCGTGATCTGTATTGTATTCCTGCAGCTGTCTTTATACGTTTCAGATCCTTATCGGATTGATGCTCATTCCATTGAATATCAGCGATGTAGCTACCTATTCTTAACGTCTTCTTTGATGTTGGTTCTCACTGTGATACTGAGCTGATTGCAAGAGCAGAAATCAATAACTCCCGACTTTTCCGCGAAAGAACTGAACGCGAGTGTGCTTTACAAGACCCTTATTATCTATCAGAACAAAACTTTTCCTGAAAGTGCTGTCGGCATTCAGCTATTGCTGAACATATATCTCGTGCAGGGCGCATGTGATTGGTTATTACTGTCTGGAATCCCTTACCGGTTTGAAATCCCAAGTGTTCAAGACTTACAACATCGTCAGTCTTGATCCAGCCACGCTCACCATGCTCACCGATATTTCCCTCACGATAAACGATGATTTTCTCCGGATAGTCAGGATTTTCACCTTCCTTCGAGAAAATCTCATAGCGGACATCGCCGGTGCGTTCATTGCTCAACAGCAGTACTTTTACCAGATTGAGTTGTACCATTGTTGCCTCCCGGTCCTCAGGACATACGTTGTTTTACGGATTTGAAGAACATATCCCACAAATGTTCTGCCATACCTTCATTAGTAAGTAATGTGTTATGACTGTTTCCGGTGAACCCCATCATCGTGCGAAAACCAAGAGACTGACCGTTATCCGCCAAACTTAGACTTTCGTTGTAGCTGTTTCGAACCATGCCGTCATGACTGAAACAGACTGAGCCTACCCCATGGAGTCTGTCACCACGCCAGACCCCACACTGCCCCGTCCGGGTACCGTGTAAATAAATCGCGCAGGTGAACGCGCTGGAGTCAACCGGTTGAAATTCCACTTCTATACCTGGGTTGCGTTGTTTTAGCTCGAAGAGAGAGTTTTCGAAATAGCGTGCAACATACTCAAAACCTTCACGGCTAGCCCGATCTTTATCGAGATCGCTGAATGTTTTTGGAAGCGAGAGGTTGCCGGATCGGGGCTGTAAAACTGTATTTACCGACGGTGATAGTTGAGCCTTTGATGAAGTTGAAGCGTGGGGCACTTGGGTTGAATTGTTGGTATCAATACGGGCAGCAGCCTTTGATACTGCATCAACAACCTGCACAAACCCGTCATCATGACTGGGAAACTGAGTAATCGGTTTCCCATCTTTGGTTGCGGCCTGTAGCTTACCAAAAGGAAGATTGTGCCAGGCACAATTGCGCAAAATCACCGGGATGACTATCGCTTCCCTTCGTTCATGCCGCGCCATTGCATTCTTAATTTCAATATTCCAGCAATAATCCGATGCAATGAAGTCGCTACTGACTAACAGCAGAATAATATTGGCTTCGGCGAAATAGCGATCTATTTCATGCTCAAATTCCTGCCCAGGAGCAATACGTCGGTCATGCCACGCGCTGATTGTTCCCATGCGTTTTAACGGTGAGAGATGCGTTTCGAGCTCGTTACGCAAGGCTTCATCTGCATGAGAATAGGAAAAAACGAGGGTAGCCATAAACGTTAATCTCTCCTTAAATATCCTTGATATCTAGCTATTGTAGTTAGTGTAAAAAGGGGCAAACAGCCCCTAACACGATTAACATGCACTCATCCCATCAGGAGGCATCTTAGGGTTGGCTGCAGCTTGGTTTACTAATTTAAGTATCGCTTCCTTGCCAAACTCCTTGCATAGACGAGCAATGTCCCTTTGTGCATGTGAGCGTTTATGTTGCGCGTGTAGCTTTGCGCATTTCCTCATAATCTCCTCCGGCTCGGATTTCAGAGAATGAAGATCCTCTTTACTGATGAAAAAAACCGCCTGATTGGTGATTCCACCAACATCAGAGCCCGTTGAAACGGAATTTGTTGAGACAGGGAGATTCTTCAGCTTCAAGGAGTGAATGACCGCAGAGGCTCGTTTAACGCTAAAATCGGCATTAATTTCATACCCTGCAGTTGTGATCGTTTTTCCATCACATAAGGCTGCAAATACGCATAGGCTTGATTTTTGCAAGCGCTTTACCACGTCAAGCATGATGAAATTACCTGAAAAATAAGCATTGAGCTTGTGCCGCGCAATTTCGGGTGAATACTGGTCGGTTACTTTTTCCATCAGTTACTCCAAATCGGTTTATTGGTACCGTTACTGGAGCCACGCTTGTCGATTACGTTGTGAATAACGTATACTCGAAATGCGATTAGCAGGGCTCAAGTGGCGGATTATTCCTCCGCAGAGGTTTTGTTTTTCTGGTGAAGGTTGTTTGCAGACAACCTTCACCATCCCTTCCAGAAGAAATACTCATACAGAACAATTGCTCTATCCAAATATTCCTCCAGAACGATACTGCTGATGATCAATTTATCAACAGGTGTCAATCCTAACTCATTGCAAGAAGTAGATCAACATGTGATAATGAACAGTATACTTAATGTATCATCTATCGGAGTGTTACGATGACAGAATTTCATGACGTTCATTTGGAACTGCTTGTTGAAGCCTATTCGCTTCCTCAGGCAGAGCGACTGGCGTACATCGATTTGTGTATACGCTACCTCGGCAGCATATCCAGGGCCGAAATTATGGCTGAGTTCAAAGTTGCACAGGCTGCAGCCTCAAAAGATCTTGCTTTATATCGGGAACTCAAGCCAGGTAACTGTAGTATTGATACGGCAACCAAAAGGACGATTATTTCTCATGGTACCTATACTCCATTGGTGCAGATTAGTGTTCATACAGCGCTGAATCTGATCCAGTATGGTTTCTCTCGTTCGGAGCTGATGCAAAAACGTCCGATGCTGCCGATTGATGAGATAGACCCGCTTTACCTACCCGAGCGTTTGAAAGAAGAACAGGTCTATGTTGTCACTAGGGCAATAAAAGGCCGCTATGCGATCAAATGCACATATGGTTCAGAAAGTGGCGAGCATGGCAAACGGATACTATTTCCATCAGCATTATTTGTAGATCGGAAAAACTGGTACTTCAGAGCTTATGATCGAAACGATTCGGATCCAAAACTGAGTGGGTTTAAAAACTTTAAGTTATCGAGAATTTTTGATGTTGAGCAAGAGGAATCGATACTGCCGACGGTTGCAGAGTTGACGGACAGAGAATGGAATGAGGAGGTTACCTTTATCATTGCATTCAAAAAGGATCTTCGACCTGAGATTGTCGATAAAATCTCTCGCGAGTTTTCGATCAGCGGTAATGTGCATTCTGTTACATGTCGCGCTGCTTTGGCCTGGTACGTAAAGACCAACTGGAAAATAGATCTGACAGGAAATAACAATAATGGTTGGTTGTATTTTGATGTTCTGAATAAAGAAGCTTTACAAGAAGTTAAATGCCTGGAGAAGTTGTTTGAAGAGTAATATTTTCAGTCACTGCTCTTCCAAACTGGAATTTGATTGCGGATGGGCAAGTTATTGCGCCAACATTCGCTACCGACTGCCTTACGCTAGGTGTGGCTCGGGAGACGTTACATGTTGATGATGCATAGTGGCTGAGACTGATAACGATTCAGCTTGCCCGCTAGTGGCTAGATGTACTGCCTGAGCGTCCTAACTTACTGATCCACCACAACCCGTATTCGCAAGTTGAGCGATCTTCGTGGATGGTTTCACCGCTCTTAAGGTTCGTGCCATGCAGAGCTTTAGTCTGCACTATCTGTGATTTCACTAGTTATTTGAGAGAATTGTGCAGAACCGGAACAGACTGCTGTTCTTCTATCTGAACCGCGTATTCGGATCTGACATGAACGTTGATTTCTGGTGAACAGCTGATCGATGTTCCAGGCGAAACATGATCGATCAGAGCGGAATACGCAACTTTAAAACTACTCATGATTTTCGCGATAAATTTCAGAGTCTGTCATGGCGATTATCATTTCGAGTAAAGCGCGAGAAATGTACTCGGGCAGTTAACAGAGAACGTGTAACATAGATATCAATTGAACAGTCATTACTGCCAGCCGTTCTGGGATTATGGGGCGATGCATGGCCTGAGACGTGATAAAAATCAAAACAGGGTTTACGATGAAATTCACCGAAGACACCCGGGTAAAAATCCCAGTCATCCTCCACCTGATACGGCTGGGCTACCGCTACCTGTCTCTGAAAGAACAACACTGGGACAAAGAAACCAACATCTTTCCTGACCTTTTCACCGCTGCAGTTGGCAGAATTAACCCCGGAATTGCGCCCGACGACATCGGGCGCCTGTTAAAAGACCTCACGCTGCTTCTCGACAACGACGACCTGGGCCGCGCCTTCTTCGAAAAACTCAGCGACCGTTCCGGCATCAAACTGATAGACTTCGACAACTTCAACAACAACAGCTTCCATGTCGTCACCGAACTAACCTGCGAAAACGGCGATGAAGAGTTCCGCCCGGACATCACGCTACTGATCAATGGCATGCCACTGATCTTTATCGAAGTAAAAAAACCCAACAACCGCGAAGGTATAGTCGCAGAACGCAACCGCATCAACGAACGCTTTAAGAACCCCAAATTCAAACGCTTCGCCAATATCACCCAGTTCATGATCTTCTCCAACAACATGGAGTATGACGACAGCGACCCGGAGCCGATTCAGGGGGCTTTCTACGCCAGCAGCTCTTACAGCAACCCGGTATTCAACTACTTTCGCGAAGAAGAACTCTTCAACCTGACGGCGTTACTGAAACCACTGCCAGAAGAAACCGAAATCGCCATCCTGAAAGACAACAACCTAGAAGTAATCCGCACCAACCCAGAATTTCAGACCAATAAAGATCACAACCGCCCGACCAACCGCCTCTGCACCGCGCTGTTAAGCCGCGATCGGCTGGCATTTATCCTGCGCTATGCACTGGTATACGTCGCCGAGTCGGGGGGCATCCAGAAACACATCATGCGCTACCCGCAGCTCTTCGCTACCAAAGCGATCGAACGTAAACTCAACGCTGGCGTAAAAAAAGGCATCATCTGGCACACCCAGGGCAGCGGAAAAACCGCGCTGGCTTATTACAACGTGCGCTTCCTGACCGATTACTTCCAAAATCAGCAGGTGATCCCAAAGTTCTACTTTATTGTTGATCGTCTGGATCTGCTCCAGCAGGCGCAGCGTGAATTTTCCGCCCGTGGCTTAATCGTTCACCTTATCGACTCCCGCGAAGCCTTCACCCGCGATATCAAAGCGACGCAGGCGCTGCACAACCACCACGGCAAAGCGGAAATCACCGTCGTCAATATCCAGAAATTCCGCGATGACCCGGACGTCGTCACCACCAAAGACTACGACATCAGCATCCAGCGCGTGTACTTCCTCGATGAAGTCCACCGAAGCTACAACCCTAAAGGGAGCTTCCTGGCGAACTTAAGCCAGTCGGATACCAACGCCATCAAAATTGGCCTGACCGGCACGCCGCTGCTGGGAACGGACTACAACTCCCGTGATATCTTCGGCGACTACATCCACAAATACTACTACAACGCCTCCATTGCCGATGGCTACACGCTGCGCCTGATCCGCGAAGAGATCGCCACCAACTACCGGATGATCCTGCAACAGGCGCTAAAAGAGGTGGAAGTCAGAATGGGCGATGTGGATCGCAAATTCATCTATGCCCATCCTAGCTTCGTCAAACCGATGCTGAACTACATCGTCACCGACTTTGCCAAAAGCCGGGGCGCGCTGAATGATGACACCATCGGCGGCATGGTGATTTGCGACAGCTCTGAACAGGCCAGACAGATGTTTGAGTTATTCAACACTGACTACGCCGAATCACCCACCGTCGCCGATGACGTCACCGACGAAATGCCGGTATTACAGGCCGCAGAACCCGCTGCCGTTTACCAGATCCACGCCAAAGAAACGCGGAAAATAAAACGCGCCGCCCTGATCCTGCACGACATCGGCAGCAAGCAGGAACGCAAAGAGTGGGTGGAGCAATTCAAAGCGGGCAAGATTGACCTACTGTTCGTCTACAATATGTTGCTCACCGGCTTTGATGCCAAACGGCTGAAAAAACTCTACCTCGGGCGGGTCATCAGAAAGCACAACCTGCTCCAGGCGCTGACCCGCGTCAACCGAACCTACAACCACTTCCGCTACGGCTACGTGGTGGACTTTGCCGACATCCGCCAGGAATTTGACGCCACCAACAAAGCCTACTTCGAAGAACTACAGGCCGAACTGGGCGACGAAATGGAGCACTACTCACGCCTGTTCAAATCGGCGGAAGAGATCCGTGAAGAAATAGAGCATATCAAAGACGTTCTGTTCAGCTTTGATACGGAAAACGCAGAAGTCTTCACAGACCAGATAAACCAGATCCAGGACCGGGAAACCGCGCTGGCGCTGAAAAACGCGCTGGCCGACGCCCGCAGCCTGTACAACTTGATCCGCCTCCAGGGCAACACCGAATTTCTTCAGGCGCTGGACTTCAACAAACTCAACATCCTCTACCGCGAAGCCAGCCACCGCCTCGACTTACTCAACCTGAAAGCGGATCTGGAACAGGGTGTTGACCTCTCCGGCCTGCTGAATCGGGCGCTCGAAGAGGTAATCTTTGAATTCCATAAAGTGGGTGAAGAAGAGCTGATTCTGGCCGACGAATTGAAAGAGACGCTGCGGCGTACCCGCGAGGCGCTGGCAGCCAACTTCGACCAGCAGGACCCGCAGTTCGTCAGCTTGAAAGACGAACTGGAGCGCCTGTTCAAGAAAAAGAAGCTTAGTGAAGTCACCCAAGAAGAAATGGTTGCGAATATCGGCACACTCAATAAAATTCATGACCGCATAAAAGAGTTGAACCGCCAGAACAACCTGCTACGCCAGAAATACAGGGGCGATGTGAAATACGCGCGTACCCACAAACGCCTGCGCGAACGCAGCGGCCTTAGCGAGCCTGAGCGTAAAATCTTCGAAGCGCTGCTTGGTGTTAAGCTGGATGCGGATGAAAAAGTGCTGAATAACAGCCAGATACTGAACAATGAAAGCTACTTTGAGCGCCAGATTGTGTCATGCGTACTTGACCACTTTGAACAACAGCAGCACATCACCCTCAGTGCGAAAGTGGCTGGCGACATCAACCGCCTGATTGTGGCGGAATACCTGAACGAATTTAATACCGGAGCACGTACGTGGTAGAACTGGAATTTAGAGACAAAACCAAAATCCTGATCGACAGCCTGAAAAGCATCTGTGCGAATTACGGTCTGGGCAACGACGGTAACGAATTCAAAATCATCACTCAGGCATTCCTGTATAAATTCCTGAACGACAAATTCGCCTTTGAAGCCAAAAAGGTGGATAAAAGCATCGCCAGCGCCGAAAAATGGGAAGTCGCGCTCAATCAGATGAGCGAAGAACAGCGGGATAAGTTGCAACTGAAGATGAGCGCCGACACCGCGCGTCTGAAACCGCATCACTTCATTCAGTATTTATACAATCGTCAAAATGAGGCGAATTTTGCCGCCACCTTTGACGACACCCTGATGGACATCGCCGCCACCAACAACGACGTCTTCGCGGTTAAAACCGACGGCGGCGCAAAAGTGGTGCTGTTTGAACGCCTCAGCCAGTACATCGCGGACGAATCAAGGCGCGATAACTTCTGCCGCGCCATCATCAACAAGCTGGCCGATTTCAGCTTCGAACGTATCTTCACGCAGAAATTCGACTTCTACGCCACCATTTTTGAATACCTGATCAAAGACTACAACAGCAACTCCGGCGGTAAATACGCGGAATACTACACGCCCCACGCCGTGGCGCGCATCATGGCGGAAATCCTGGTGCCGAAAGCACTACAAGGCGTCGTGCGCAACGTAAGCTGTTACGACCCGTCCGCCGGTTCCGGCACCTTGCTGATGAACGTGGCACACGCCATCGGTGAAGATCGATGCAGTATCTTTGCACAGGATATCTCGCAGAAATCCTCCAGCCTGCTGCGCCTGAACCTGATCCTCAACAATCTGGTGCATTCGATCCCAAATGTTATTCAGGGCAACACTATTCTGCATCCGTTCCACAAGGACGGAAGCACGCTGAAACGCTTTGACTACATTGTCTCTAACCCACCGTTTAAAATGGATTTCAGCGACTTCCGCGATGAGCTAGACAGCAAGGAAAACCAGCAACGTTTCTTTGCCGGGATACCGAAAATCAAAACCAAAGCCAGGGACAAAATGGAAATTTACCAGTTGTTCCTGCAACACATCATTTTCTCGCTGAAACCAGGTGGTAAAGCGGCGGTCGTGGTACCGACCGGCTTTATCACCGCTCAGTCGGGTATTGATAAAGGCATTCGTGAACATCTGGTGAAAAATAAGATGCTGGCGGGTGTAGTCTCCATGCCGTCGAATATCTTTGCCACCACCGGCACCAACGTGTCGATCCTGTTTATTGACGCCAGCAACAAAGAGAAAGTGGTGCTGATCGATGCTTCTAACTTAGGGGAAAAAGTCAAAGACGGTAAAAACCAGAAAACGGTGCTGACAGAAGAAGAAGAACAGCGCATCTGCGAGGTATTCAACAATAAGTGGAGCGAAGAAGATTTCTCGGTAGTGGTCAGCTATGACGACATCGCCGCGAAAAATTACTCGTTCAGCGCCGGGCAGTATTTCGATGTGAAAATCGAATACACCGATATGACTCAGGAGCAGTTTTCCGCGAAAATAAAAGGGTATACGGATAATCTAGAGAGTTTGTTTTGCAAGTCGCGAGAGATCGAAGCAGAGATTATGAAGCAAATCGCGGGGCTAAAGTATGAGTAATCAGATTAATTCAACGCTCGGCGATTTGGTTAAAGCGGGTGGTGGAATCATACATACAGGTCCTTTTGGTAGTCAACTCCATGCTGAGGACTATGTTGCACAAGGTATTCCCTGCATTATGCCTGCGAATATGAGGGACAATAGAGTAGACCTTTCCAATATTTCATTTATTTCAGATGAAGATGCTCAACGGTTGTCAAAATATCTCGTTAAAGAAGGTGACATTGTTTACAGCAGGAGAGGTAATGTCACACTCAAAGCGCTGATCCGAAAAAATGAAGTCGGGTATTTTTGTGGCACAGGCTGCTTGTTATTAAGACCTGGTAATTTGCTCGATTCTGGCTACCTAACTTATTATCTGAGCACACCAAAAATTCAGTCATGGATTATTAGCCAAGCTATTGGGGCGACGATGCCCAACCTCAATACGGGAATTTTAGCGAGGATTCCTTTTTCAGGTCCTGAAAAGGCTATTCAGGAGAAAATTTCATCAGTCCTTAAGGACATAGATGACAAATTAGAACTCAATAACCGTATCAATACTGAATTGGAAGCGATGGCGAAGATGCTGTACGACTACTGGTTTGTACAGTTTGATTTCCCAGATGCCAACGGAAAACCTTATAAAACTTCCGGCGGGAAGATGAAATATGATCCTACGCTGAAACGGGAAATTCCGGCGGGTTGGAGTGTAACAAATATTGGTTCTATTACCAAAACTGTATTAGGTGGTACACCATCGACAGAAAATGATGATTATTGGAAAAATGCGAATATTCCCTGGCTTAGTTCCGCTGAAACAGCATCTTTTCCTGTTGTATCATCTGAACAGATGATAACTTCATCAGGAATTGAAAACTCTTCTGCAACTTTGTTATCTAAAGGGACAGTCGTTATTTCCATTGTTCGTTATATTCGCCCTTCAATATTAGGTATAGATGCCGCTACCAACCAGTCGGTTGTCGGAATAAGAGAAAGCGACATCTATAAGAGTTCTTTTATTTACCCTTACTTTTGCAGTGAAGTCCCTCGATTAATGGGTTTAAGAACAGGGGCGCAGCAACCTCATATTAACAAAGGTGTTATTGACGAAAGTCCAATAGCTTTACCTCCATCATCTACGCTTGTAGAATACTATAAGTTGGCTAATCCTGTTTTTGATAAAATTATGGCTGTCGCATTTCAAAACCATGAATTAGTTAGACTCCGTGACTGGCTCCTTCCCTTGCTTATGAACGGACAGGTCACGGTTAAATAATTCCCGGTGAGTTTTGCGAGGCACAATGCGGATCTGGATTGCGCCTCGTCCACCTTAACCAAAACCTTACCAACCATTACGGGTAGTGATATCCCTCACATTTACCAGTATTAATTATTACTACACCCAACTACCTATAACCATCATCAAAGATCTTACTTTTCACTATGATTAGACAGTCAATTCGGTTCAGTAAATCGTCAGAATAAACATCATTATGAATATTCTGGCGATTTAAAGTATGTTTGTTGCCCTTTGGGGCTGAGTCTTTTTTAACTGAATATTGATGAAATGGTTCGTTCCAACTTATCTCAATGGATTGTTAATTTTAGCATAGTCAAAGGGAGAGATAACTTCTTGCATATTGGCATCCAGATAATCAGCCCACCACTGCAGCATCAACCTGCGCTCCCCCAAATGTTCGGCCTTATGAATATAAGCCGCACGCACAGAGTTACGTTCCTGATGACTCATCTGCCGCTCTACCGCATCCCTCGACCACAATCCTGACTCAATCAGAGAACTACAGGCCATCGTTCTGAAACCATGCCCACATACTTCCGTTTTCGTGTCATAGCCCATCACTCTCAGCGCCTTATTCACCGTGTTCTCACTCATCGGCTTACGCGGATCGTGATCGCCCACAAAAATCAGTTCTCGATTCCCATTCATGCTTTTTATCTTTTCCAAAATGGCGAGAACCTGCCGCGACAAAGGTACAAGATGAGGAGTCCGCATCTTTGAACCACGCTGAGAATGCTTGACTCCTTCCAGTGGCTCACGCTCGCCCGGAATCGTCCACATAGCCGTTTCAAAATCTACTTCTGACCAGCGGGCAAAACGCAGCTCGCTTGAACGGATAAAAACCAACAAAGTGAGTTCAACAGCCAATCGGGTTAACGGCCTGCCGGAGTAATGATCAATACGATGAAGTAGTTCAGGAATGCGATTGAGTTCGAGAGCAGCACGATGCTGTCTTTTTGCCGTAGCAACCGCACCGGCAATTTCTTGTGCAGGGTTGTAGTCGATTAAACCGCTCTGTACAGCAAAGCGCATGATCGCGGTAGTACGCTGCTGTAAACGGGCGGCAACTTCTAGCCGCCCGGATGACTCGACGGCTTTGATGGGTACAAGCAGATCCCGCGTCTTCAATTCAGCAATGCTCCGCTTACCGATGGCAGCAAAGAGATTATCTTCGAGGCTTTTCAATACACGAGAGCTATGCGATGCAGACCACTTCTGATTGCTGGCGTGCCACTCTCTGGCTACCACTTCAAACGTTATAGCCTCTTGCTCCTGCTCTACCTTAACGGCTTTCTTGTTCTCACTGGGATCAATGCCATTAGCTATTAGCTTACGGGCTTCATCCCGGCGACCCCTGGCATCCGCCAGCGAGACTTCGGGGTATTTCCCCAATGCCAGCATCTTCTCCTTACCACCAAAGCGATAGCGAAGTCGCCAGTATTTGGAGCCGTTAGGGTGAACCAGCAAAACCATACCGTCGCCGTCAGTCAGTTTATAGGCTTTTGCTTCAGGCTTTGCCGAACGAACCTTCACATCACTCAGAGCCATGATGAGTATCCTTTCAAGGGTTCTGTGTGGGTACAAACATTATCGAACCGGGATATACCCGCAGTTGTACCCGCATCAGTAAGTTGATGTAGATTGAATCAGGTTGACTTAGGTTGAGTGAAAAAGCGAGGAAAGCCTTGCGGATACTGGATTTCAGGCACAAAAAAAGACGTCCGTTGACGTCTATTGATGTTCCGATGGTGCCGAAGGCCGGACTCGAACCGGCACGTATTTCTACGGTTGATTTTGAAT
>ERZ773187.940-NODE-940-length-24768-cov-14.992595_pt1 | contig 24768 bp, 20 predicted proteins | sample MGYA00511242_ERZ773187 | MGnify/ENA primary metagenome ERZ773187 (study PRJEB29015, sample SAMEA2737744) | human gut metagenome | biome: human gut; feature: human-associated habitat; material: faeces | place: China | collected 2012 ... | reverse complement strand
CCTGTAGGTGCGCTTTCATCTCACCCTCTCCAATCGCGTCGCTTTGCGGTTCCGGCCAAGGAAATCCTTGCAATACTTTGTAATATTAGACCTACTATGAAAAACCTCAAGAGTCAATGTGCAGCGTTCTCCCGCCCCATTGATGCAGGTCAACTGCTCAGGCAAGGCACAGGGGGGCGGCCTGATCAGGCAATGGACAGCGCCTGGCTCCTCAGCCTGCGTGTGCCACAGGCGCCTCGATCAAACACCGATCCTCACGTTGTAGCCGAGTGCCCGCAGCCCCTTGCTCGTCTGCATGTTCCTTGGCGGAAACTCGTCTGGGCGCGCCCAGACGACGATTTCCCCGAGGCTGCTCAGGCTAACGTGCGGAATTGCCCAGTCGTCGCTGCGGATCGCGTTCCAGAGTCGGGCCGAAACACTTCCGTTGCCCCAGACAACGTAGTTCAACAGTATCCGTCCGGCCAACACACCTTCCCGACACCGCCGCCGAAGGCCATGGCCCATCAAGCGGATTTTCCATGCGCCCTCAGCGCCGTACCTACAGCAAATCTTTCAAGGCTCAGGTCATTCAGGAGTGTTCTGAACCCTGTGCCTCCATCGCAAACATCGCCTTGGGCTACAGCCTCAATGCCAACCTCGACCACAAATGGATTCGGCTGCCTACCCAGAAAACCACGGCTATCCAGCCAGCGTTCATCCCGTTGCCTTCTCAAATGCTCGGCGTGGGTTCGCATACTCAAGCGCGCTGCTGCGATCATGAGTTTGATCCAGTCGGCCCGTAATAATGGGCACGATCCGTATGCCTATCTCAAGGATGTGCTGACACGGTTGCCGTCCCTGTAACAGCCTGAAGTTGACCTGGGTAATCAAATACCGGTGTAGTGATTAGGAAACAGGGCTCGGATAACATCATGGCGCAGGTCACCCTGATCTTGACCCTCCATCTCCGAACAGCTTTTGTATCTTAAGTTAACGATGTCCGCTGCCGGTATTTCCTCGGGGAGTGATATCCCAGCGCGCTGTGCGGGTGGCTTCCATTTCCATCAGATGTCCTTCCTGCTCCGCTACTGAAGGCGTGGTGCGTAACGGCAAAAGCACTGCCGGACATCAGCGCTATCTCTGCTCTCATTGCCGTAAAACATGGCAACTACAGTTCACTTACACCGCCTCTCAGCCCGGTACGCACCAGAAAATCATTGATATGGCCATGAATGGCGTTGGATGCCGGGCAACCGCCCGCATTATGGGCGTTGGCCTCAACACGATTTTACGTCACTTAAAAAACTCAGACCGCAGTCGGTAACCTCACGCATACAACCGGGCAGTGACGTCATTGTTTGCGCGGAAATGGACGAACAGTGGGGTTATGTCGGCGCTAAATCACGCCAGCGCTGGTTGTTTTACGCGTATGACAGGATACGGAGGACGGTTGTGGCGCACGTATTCGGTGAACGCACGTTGTCCACGCTGGAGCGTCTTCTGGGCCTGCTGTCGGCCTTTGAGGTCGTGGTATGGATGACGGATGGCTGGCCGCTTTATGAATCACGCCTGAAGGGAGAACTGCACGTTATCAGCAAGCGATATACGCAGCGAATTGAGCGGCATAACCTGAATCTGAGGCAGCACCTGGCACGGCTGGGACGGAAGTCACTGTCGTTCTCAAAATCGGTGGAGCTGCATGACAAAGTCATCGGGCATTATCTGAACATAAAACACTATCAGTAAGTTGGAGTCATTACCTTCTTTGCCGCCGGACATTGTCCGGCGCAACACCAAACCGGTCTGGCGGGCTGAGCCAATCCCGCAGGCAAATTCAGCCCTTACCGGATGGCTCAGCCCCCTACTCATTGGAATTGGATATTCAACTTTCAGGGGCTACTGCGCCAGACTTCAGTCTTTAAAGTGATTGACTTAGCGCCTGGCACACTCAATTTATTTAGGTAGCGGGCCTAATTGCACCCCATCAGGATAATACTTCCAGCCATCGCGAATTTTGACATTTTCATCCCACGGAAGTTTGTATTCGCCATTGGCAAGATCGCGCACCCAGGTCAGGTAATTCTCGCGTTCGCCTCCCGGTTTGCCGACATAGCCCCGGCAGCCAAGGTTGAAAATATTGTTTTCCAACGCCCAGTTTTCACGCGCTTTATCCACCAGGCGCGGGAACAGCTCTGCGGTAACAATTTCCCATGGGTTGCGGTGCCCCTGCTGAATGACGTTACCGTCATAATTGCAGACCGTACCCTCGCCGAAGTAATAAAAGACATCGTCATAACCGGCCAGATTCACCGAAACGGTATACATCAGGTTTTGCCAGGCATTCGTCCGGTTGGTCCAGATCCACTGATCGTTCACCTGCGTGGAATAGCCCGAAATACGGATATAGACATTGCAGCCTTTATAAGCAGCCTCACGCGCCAGTTCCGGGAACATGCCGTCATGGCATATGCAGACGGCGAGTTTAGAACCTTTAGGCCCATCGCATACCGGCATTCCCATATTTCCCGGCATCCAGGGCTCAATCGGAACCCATGGTTGCAGCTTGCGGTAATGCAGAGCGATATCGCCCCGATCGTTAATGATAATAGCGGTGTTGTACGGTGGAAGAGACGGGTCTTCATTGCGCTCCATTAAGGAAAATACCCCCCAGATGCCGTTGCGGATACAGGCCTCTTTGAACTGACCAATCTCCGGGCTATCGAGAGTGAGTAACATCTCGTCATAGGTCCAGATTTTAGTATTCAGTCCCTGGGTTGAATATTCCGGGAAGACGATAACATCAAGTCCCGGATATCCGGCTTTGGTGGAGTCAACGGCCTTACAAATCTTATCGACCTGTATCTGGATATCCTCCGGTCCTTTAATAACGGGAACGGGGTATTGGATGGCGGCAATTAATAACGCTTCATCCCAGGAGCTTACACTTCCGGTGCTACCCATAGCAGACCTCTCGTAGTTAAGTTGGTGATATAAATTTAAACCGACAGATATGACGCAATTTGTTCTTCATCAGCACCAGAACGCGCCTGTTGATGAACAATATTGCCTTTCTCAATAACAACAATTTTATCTGACACATCGAGTACAAAGCTTAAAACCTGCTCGGAAACTAATATGGTCAACCCTTCTGCATCACGAATCTTACGTAATATTTTTGCCATTTCTTTAATAATTGACGGTTGAATTCCCTCCGTTGGTTCATCCAGCAAAAGTAATTTGGGTTTACCGGCGAGAGCTCTGGCCATAACGAGCTGCTGCTGCTGACCACCGGAAAGATTTCCCGCCATCCGTTTGCGCATTTCTTTCAGCACAGGGAAATAGTCATACAGGTATTCAGGAACCTGTAACGAACGGGATTGGCGAATCCCCGTTTTTATATTTTCTTCAACCGTCATGGTTGAAAATACCATTCGCCCCTGCGGGACAAAGCCAATGCCATGCTGAACGCGCTGGTAACTAAGCAAGCCGGTAATATTTGTACCGGCAAACTCTAACTCACCGGCACAGGACGGTATCATACCAATCAGTGATTTCATCAGCGTGGTTTTACCCATACCATTGCGCCCTACCAGAGCGACGATTTCACCCTCTGCTAACGTCAGATTCAGTCCACTGATGACCTGGCTCTGACCATATGCGACAGCATAATCAGAAATTTTCAGCATCCGTGTCTCCTTAATGACCAAGATAAACGTCAATAACCCGAGGGTCGTTTTTGACTTTATTGATGCTACCTTCCGACAATACTTTTCCCTGGTGCATGACGGTGACATGATCGGCAATGTCTTCGACGAACTGCATGTCGTGTTCAATCACCAGTACAGAACGTCCCCCGGCAATTTTGCGCAGGAGCTGCGCGGTTTTTTGGCGTTCGGCGACAGACATGCCTGCCACGGGTTCGTCCAGCATCATGAGCTTAGGATCTTGTATTAGTAGCATCCCTATTTCTAACCACTGCTTTTGCCCATGGCTGAGAAGGTCAGCCTGCGTATGTAGGTAATCGGCAAGGAAAATTTCGCCAGCAACCTGTTCGACCGCAGCGATTATTTCTGGCGTGCGACGAAAGAACATGGCGCCCAACGCGGTTCTGGCTTTGGGATAAGATAACTCGAGATTTTCAAATACCGTTAAGTTCTCATAGATTGATGGATTCTGGAATTTACGCCCAACCCCTTCATGAACAATTTTATTTTCCCGAAGTTTACTCAGTTCCTTATTGCGAAATTTGATGCTGCCGCTGGTTAGCTTTGTTTTCCCGCAAATGAGATCAAGCACTGTTGTCTTACCCGCGCCATTTGGGCCAATAATAACGTAAATCTGCCCCTCATCGATGTACATTGAAAAATCATCGACGGCTTTGAAGCCATTAAATGAAACGGTTAATCCCTCTACCGCTAAAATTATTTCTTTTATCGGATTTTTCATTTCAGCACTCCGGTGTTTACTCTGGGTTTGGTCATACTCTTTTTGCGCAGCAGCGACATCACGATCGGGTGAATATATTGCTGATAAAGCCCTGCCAGTCCTTTCGGGAAAATCAGCACGACGGCAATAAAGAGCAGGCCCATGGCAATCGTCCAGAGTTCAGGAAAAGACTCGGAAATACTGCTCTTGGCGGCATTGACGATAAGGGCGCCATATACTGCCCCCAGCAAAGAACCTCGCCCGCCCACGGCACAGAAAACGACCATTTCAATTGAAGCAACAGTGCCAATAAACCCTGGCGACATGAACCCTACTTGCAGAGTGAACATCGCGCCACCGATCGCCGAAAACAGAGCGCTAATGCAGAAAACCACCGTTTTGATATTCGCGACATCATAACCAGAGAAACGAACGCGGTCTTCCTTATCGCGAATGGCAACCATCAGTCGGCCGAGCTTGCTATTCACAATAAAATAGCCCGCGCTCACAACCAGCATCAGTAAAACAGCATTAATAAAGTAGAGGATATAGCGTGCAGAATCAGTACGGATATCCCAACCTAAAAGCGTGCGTAAATCCGTGATGCCGTTAATTCCCCCGGTGTAACCCTGTTGTCCGATAATAAGAATCGTCAGGATCGCGGAGATAGCCTGGGTGATAATAGCGAAGTACACCCCGCCAACGCGGCGTTTAAACATTGCGCTGCCGAGAATCCATGCGCAAATAGTGGGCACGATTAAAATAGCCAGAATTGTCAGACTAAAAGAATGGAATGGCTGCCAGAACGAGGGCAAAGCGGTTAGCTGATTCCAGTCCATAAAATCCGGGATGCCCGGGGTGGTTTGCATTTTTGTTTCCGCTGGCGAGGAAGCTTCCAGCTTGAGAAACATGGCCATACAATAACCGCCGAGGCCAAAAAAGATGCCCTGCCCCAGGCTCAGAATACCGCTGTAGCCCCAACAAAGTACCAGCCCGACGGCAACAAATGCATAAGTCAGGTATTTACCGATCAGGTTTAAACGGAAAAGATCCAGGGTTAGCGGCATGACGATAAAAATAAGGCCTATCACCAGGGCAATACCCAGTAGCGGATAATTTTGCATGCGTTTCATCATAAACTCCTAGCGGCGGACCCGGTTGGCGAAAAGACCTTGCGGACGCAATAGCAGAATGCCGACCACGATCAGTAGCGTAATCACCTTCGCCATTGAACCGCTCAGGAAAAACTCCAGCGTGGATTGCGATTGTGAAATGGCAAATGCGGAGGCGAGCGTGCCGAGCAAACTTTGCGCGCCGCCAAACACCACCACCAGGAAGGTGTCAACGATATACTGCTGGCCAGCCGTTGGACCTGTTGAGCCGATCATGGTAAAGGCGCTTCCGGCGATCCCGGCGATGCCGCACCCAAGTGCGAAGGTTCGACTATCGACCTGAGCCGTATTAATACCCACCGCGCTGGCCATCTGGCGGTTAAGTACCACCGCGCGGACTTTTATTCCCCAGGCGGAGAAATAAATCAGCCAGGCCGTAAAAGCGGTAATAACTACGGTCAGCAGCAGAACAAATACCCCATTAACAGGAATATCAATATTGTCGGCAAACTGATACGACCCCATTAGCCATGAAGGTAAGTCAACGCCGACTTCGCGGGGACCAAATAGCGAACGATAGCACTGCTGTAGAATCAGGCTCAGACCCCATGTCGCCAGCAGCGTGTCGAGGGGGCGTTTATACAGATGCCGTATCAGGATTTTCTCAACGAGCGTACCCAGCAAGGCGGTACACAGGAAAGCAAGGGCAATGGCAACAAAGAAGTAGATGCCGAAGATTGAAGGCAGATAAGCGCTGAAAAACTTACCGGTCAACCATGTGACATAAGCACCCAGGATCATGAACTCGCCATGAGCCATATTAATCACGCCCATCTGGCCAAAAATAATAGCGAGTCCAAGCGACATCAGAACAAACACGGCGAACAGGCTGAGCCCCGAAAACCCCTGCATGACAAAAATGGAAGCCAAATCGGCGAAGTTATAATCGCTGAACATGGAAGTATCCTCGGTGAAGTCAAAGACCCCCCACGCTATATGGGGGGAAGCGTCGGTTAGTCTTTCGGGAATGGGTTCGGTTCGATAAGTTCTGGCGTCTGATAAATCACGTCGTACTGCCCATCCGCACGAGCGCGACCGATAACCGTTTTGGACCACAGATGATGGTTATCATGGATGCGTACATACCCTTCCGGCGCATCTTTGAACTCAATACCGGGCGAGGCCTTACGAATTTTGTCCACGTCGAACGAGCCAGCTTTCTCAACCGCCGCTTTCCATAACCATGGGCCAAGATAGGCCGCCTGAGTGACATCGCCGATAACCATGTCATTACCCCAGCGCTTTTTAAATGCGGCGACAAAGCTTTTATTTTCCGGATTATCCATACTCTGGAAATACTTCATCGAGGCATAGGCGCCGACGATATTTTCGCCGCCAATACCGCGGATCTCATCTTCCGTGACGGAGATGGTCAGCAGCAGCGGTTTCTCCTGCGTCATATCGATCCCCGCCGCCTTCAATTGCTTATAGAAGGCCACATTCGAACCGCCGACAACAATGGCATAGATAACATCAGGCTTCTTGAGTTTTATTTTGTTAATAACCGAATTGAACTGCGTATTACCGAGTGGGTAATAATCTTCGCCAACGACTTTCAGCCCCAGCTTTTCAATATGGTGACGGGCGATTTTGTTTGCAGTACGCGGCCAAATATAATCAGAGCCAAGCAGGTAGAAGGTTTTTGCATGTTTATTTTTAACTACCCAATCAATGCCGGAGATTATCTGTTGAGTAGCTTCCTGTCCGGTATAAATAACGTTTGGCGATTGCTCAAGCCCTTCGTAAAAGGTTGGGTAATAGAGCATGCCGTTATATTGCTCAAGTACCGGCAGCATGGCTTTGCGGGAAGCCGAAGTCCAGCCGCCGAAGATAGCGGCGACCTTATCACTGACCAGTAACTTACGCGCTTTTTCTGCAAAGGTCGGCCAGTCGCTGGCCCCGTCTTCCTGTACATATTCAATTTTTCTCCCAAGTACCCCTCCGGCAGCGTTAATCTGCTCAATAGCCAGCTTTTCAGCCTGAATCGAGCCGGTTTCACTGATGGCCATCGTGCCTGTGGATGAATGCAGTATCCCGACCTTGACGCTATTGTCGGTGACCGCCAGGCCCGTGGTATTAACCACTGACGTCGCCGGGGCGGCGATGGCCGTATTAGCTGCCATCATCAGGCCGGCAATCGCCAAAAGTTTCGCTTTGAGGCACGCCTGGTGAAACCGGCCTGGGCTCGGGATTTTCATATTGCTATATGGCTGGGGTAAATCACGAATGTTCATGGTAGCCCTCATAATCGTTATGGTTCATCTCAACTGGGGCTATCATGCGAGAGAGTCCATCAATCCAACAATGCGCGAGGTAACGCAGCGGCTACGTCATTTAACGTATTGGTTAATTCTCATAATCAAGACATGCTCACGTGCGCGATAACAAGAAAATACTAAGACGCGCCTGTGGTTAAGTTCAGCATTTTTATCATTTCAGGAGCAGTGAATGACCGTTCAGCAAAAGGCGTTTAAATCGCGCAGACGCTACAACCAGTGGGTGACCAATCAGACTCTCGAGGATTTTGCGCTCCGCTATACGCCGGTCTCGGCACGACGCTGGAGCGCAAAGCGAGTTGTTATGACAGCGCTCAGCGCAATTACCTTTTTGGCGCTTGAAGCCATTGGCGGCGCGCTGACGTTAACCTATGGATTTAATTATGTGGTGGTGGCGGTTATCTTAGTTAGCATTATTATCTTTGCGCTATCAATGCCGATTGCCATTAATGCCGCAAAAAACGGCCTGGATATTGATTTGCTGACCCGCGGCGCCGGATTTGGCTACCTTGGTTCCACGGTGACCTCGTTAATCTATGCTTCTTTCACCTTTATATTTTTCGCCCTGGAAGCCGCTATTATGGCGATGGCGCTTAATATGCTGTTTGGCCTGCCATTGCACTTTGGTTATCTGATTGGTTCCGTTGTTGTTATTCCCCTCGTCACCTGGGGGTTCACTTTTATTTCCCGTTTTCAGCAGTTCACCCAGTTTTGCTGGCTGGCGCTACAGCTATTACCCTTTATTTTCATTTTAATACGTGAACATCATGTGCTGCAAAACTGGATCGACTTCCCTGGTTTTATTACAGCCCGCGATGGTTCTTTCGATTTCCTTCAGCTCGGCGCCGTCTGTTCCGTACTGCTCTCACTGGTAAGTCAAGTGGGAGAGCAGGTCGATCAGGTTCGTTTTTTACCAAAGCCACAACATCCGGCCCGCTGGAGATGGTATGGCGCAGTAATTGCCGCAGGTCCGGGGTGGGTTGTCATCGGCGCCATCAAGATCCTGCTCGGCTCCTTCCTCGCCGTGCTGGCGTTTAATTACGGACTCGGCGCGGAACTGGCCAGCGAACCCACCCATATGTATCTGGTGGCATTTAGCTATGTCACCCATTCATCATCAACGCTACTGGCATTAACCGGTATTTTTGTGGTGCTCTCCCAGCTCAAAATTAACGTCACCAATGCATATGCCGGCTCGATCGCATGGTCTAATTTTTTCCTGCGCCTGACCCATCGTCATCCAGGGCGCGTCGTGTGGCTGTTTTTTAATGTCGGTATTGCTCTGTTATTGATGGAACTTGGCGTTTATCGCGTATTTGAGGATATCCTGGGCATTTATGCGGTGGCGGCCACATCCTGGCTTGGCAGCGTGGTTGCCGATCTCACGTTAAATAAGTGGCTTAAATTACGACCAGCGGAAATAGAGTTTCGCCGGGCCTATCTCTACGATATCAATCCTGTCGGCATCGGTTCGATGACGCTCGCCATGCTCTGCGGTCTCTCAGCCTGGATGGGATGGCTTGGTCATCCTCTACAGGTTTTTGCCTCAATGTTATCGTTGTGTCTGACGTTTATCACCGCCCCCTTCATCGCCTGGCTGACTCGCGGACGTTACTATTTTTCCCGGACGCCGGTGCAGGTCACGGCAACGGAATGCTGTGTCTGCGGTAATTATTTTGAAAAACCAGAGATGAGCTATTGTCCTTTTTATCAGGGCAGTATTTGCTCACTATGTTGTTCTCTCGATGTCCAGTGCAACGATACTTGCAAACCTCATGCGCGCTATACGGAACAGGCTTCAAAGCTTATCGGGATATTTATTAAAGAAAAATCATTACGCAAAATTGATCCCAGAGTGTGGAGTTTTATCAGCATTTTGCTGTTATTCAGTTCCGTCATCGGTCTGCTTTTGATGCTGGTTTTCGCTCAGATGCGCGATGAATTCGGCAGCGAGCAGGACCTTCTCGCCGCGGCGTTATGGAAAGTTTTTTTTATCCTGCTTATCGTAACCGGCGTCACCACCTGGCTATTTGTCCTGACAAATAAAAGTCGCCAGATTGCGCAAGAGGAATTGCGCCTGCAAAGCGACCGTCTGATGAAAGAAATTATTGCCCATGAAGCGACGGACCGGCAATTGCAGCAGGCAAAGGAAGATGCCGACGATGCTAATCAGGCCAAAAGCCGCTATCTCACCGGCATTACTCATGAACTCAGAACGCCGCTCAATGCGATGCTGGGTTATGCGCAATTACTCGAACGTGCTGATGATATCCCCCCAGCCCGGCAGCGCGGTATCGGTATTATGCGCAGAAGCGGCGAGCATCTGGCTAATCTAATTGAGGGATTACTGGATATTTCGAAAATTGAAGCGGGAAAATTAGAAATATATCGTGAAGAAGTGCGCATTGGCGATTTGGTGCAGCAACTGGTCGCCATGTTTGAACAACAGGCCAGCGATAAAGGACTGACATTTCACTACAACGCCCCACACTGGCTGCCCGAGGCGGTGATGACGGATGAGAAACGCCTCCGGCAAATTCTTATCAATCTGCTTTCTAATGCGGTTAAATTCACGGACAGAGGCAGTGTAACCCTCGATTTCCAGTATCGTAGCGAGGTGGCGTTTTTCTCGGTTCACGATACCGGCATCGGCATCGCCCCTGAGAACCTGGAACGCATCTTTAAGCCTTTCGAACGCGTATCCGGCGATAGTCGTCGGATCGGGACGGGCCTTGGGCTGACGATTACCCGGCTTCTGACTTATATCATGGGTGGCGATCTCCAGGTGGAAAGCATCCGTGGCGAAGGCACAACGTTTAAACTCACCCTGATGCTGCCAAGCTATAGCGGGGATGCCTACCAACCCGCCGAGCCTGCGGTAATCACCGGATATCCAGGCAAGCGACACACCCTGCTGGTAGTTGACGATGATGAATCCCATCGGCAGCTGATGATGGATTTACTCACGCCCATAGGCTTCACGCTGCTAACAGCCGAAAATGGTCATGTCGCGCTACATTTAGCCCGGCAAAATCATATCGACCTTCTTCTTCTGGATGTTGCAATGCCTGAAATGTCGGGGTGGGAACTGCTACGTCAGTTACGTAATAAGGGACAATTAGCGCCGGTAATTATGATTTCTGCGGAAGCGGATGAGGGTAAATGCCGCCATTTCACTGGCGAAGGGGAAGTTCGCTACCTGGTTAAACCGCTGCGTTTCCCTTTACTACTGGAGAACATCGGTGAAATATTGCATCTCCAGTGGCGCACGGAATGTCAGCCGCCAAAGCAGCCGGAAATACATGAACCACGCTCGCAGCTTACCCGTGTCCAGATTGAGTCGTTAAAAGAGATGGCCAGATTGGGTTATGTGAGAGGGTTTCGTGAACTGCTGGACAAACATATTTCCGCTAACCAGATCAGCAAAGCCGAGGGCGAAAAATTTGCCGAGTTGCTGAGGCGCTTTCGATTCAAAGAGATAGTCGAGAGTCTTGAACGCCCGGAGGGAGAGAAAAATGGCAATAGCAAAGCCGACGGTACTTATCGTCGATGATGATATCAACACGGTAAGTATGTTGAATGACACGCTTGATGAAGCCGGTTTTACCGTTCTGGTCGCTCTGGAGGGTAATCAAGCCCTTTCGATAACCAGCCAGATAACCCCGGATATCATTCTGCTTGATGCCGTAATGCCGCATCTGGATGGGTTTTCAACCAGTAAGCGCCTGCGGCAAAATCCGGGGCTGCGGCATACCCCGATTATTTTCATGACAGGCCTGAGTGATACGCAGAATATCGTTGATGCATTTGATGCCGGGGTGGTCGATTACGTAATTAAGCCGATACGCACGGAAGAGCTGGTTGTCAGAATGCGTACCCACTTGCGGAACTCAAAATTAACGGTCAGTGCCTATAGCGCGATGGATTCCGTTGGCCAGACCTTATGTGTTTTTAGCAAAGAGGGGCAACTACGCTGGGCCACGCCCAATGCATGGCAACTGATGAAAAACTTCAGCGATACCGGGTATGAACCCAATAAAAAAATAGTAAACCGGATCATCGGTTGGCTGAACAATACGGAAGGTTTAAAAATACCCTTAGATCTTTCATCGCAAGGCATCGCTCTGAAATTCTATCTTTCACGCCGGACCGCTGAAGGAGAAAGTTTGCTACGTATTGAAGAGATCAAAGGACATGAAGAAGTCGAAGCGGTGAAACGCCTGAAAAACAACCTAGGGCTGACGCAACGAGAAGCCGAAGTCCTCCTGTGGATTGCCAGGGGAAAAACAAACCGCGAAATTGGCGATATTTTAAACCTTAGCCCCAGAACCGTGAATAAACACCTTGAAATTGTATTTCCAAAGCTGAGTGTGGACAATCGCACCGCAGCGGCAGCGTTGGCAATAAATTCGCTATATGCCAGGGAGAAAATGTAGCGACAATGAGGCGTATTCGCGCAGACCTGCCCTGACATTTTTATCAGGCAGAACTGGCACCCTCATGTCCACGTCTCCGTCACCTGTGGCGGTATCGATGAGCACGGGAAGTGGAAGAAAATCATCTTCCGTAAGGATGCCATGCGCGCCCGCTGGATGTGGAATATCCGCCAGCTTCTGCTGAGCGTCTGGTTCGAAGGCGTGGCCCTGCCGCCGTCCCTGTCACATATCACCACCGAATCACAATGGCGCAGTCTGATACTGACGGCCGGAGGCGACTACTGGCACGTCTACATGTCAAAAAAGACGGACGGTGGCAAAAACACCGTGAAATACCTGGGGCGTTACCTGAAAAAGCCGCCGATAGCGGGCTCCCGGCTGGCGCACTACGCCGGAAGTGCCACGCTGAGCTTTCGCTACCACGACCACAACACGGGCGAGCTGGCCACAGAGACGCTGACGCAGAGGGACATCGTGGCGCGCCTGAAACAGCACATCCCGGAGAAGTTCTTCCGTAAGCGTACAGCGAGTGACCTGCCCCCAGGATTAGATACAACCGTCAGTTAGTAAGGTCGGTTTGTTTACCTTCACATTTTCCATTTCGCCACCGTGCTGCAAACTCTGATGGCGTCTGATAATTCAGTGCTGAATGTGGACGACACTCGTTATAATCCTGCCGCCAGTCATTAATGATTTTCCTTGCGTGAACGATATCGCTGAACCAGTGCTCATTCAGGCATTCATCGCGAAATCGTCCGTTAAAGCTCTCAATAAATCCGTTCTGCGTTGGCTTGCCCGGCTGGATTAAGCGCAACTCAACACCATGCTCAAAAGCCCATTGATCCAGTGCGCGGCAAGTGAACTCCGGCCCCTGGTCAGTTCTTATCGTCGCCGGATAGCCTCGGAACAGTGCAATGCTGTCCAGAATACGCGTGATCTGAGGCTTTGTTGAATAAATCAGCTTCAGGACGAGTGACTCTGTAGCTGACCGGGTTTTCAGGCAATACGCACGCTTTCTGGCATACCAGCCTTCGTTATTTTATTCAGCGCACGCACCATGCCCAAAGCCTCTGCTACCTGACCATCGTAATCACACAGCGTCAGTGAACCTCCGAACAGTTGCTTTACCCTGTACATGGCCGTCTCCGCTATCGAGCGACGGTTGTAATCTGTTGTCCATTTCCACCGGGCATTACTCCCGGTCAGCCGCTGATTCGCTACTGCACGGTTACGGTCTGCGTACTCTACGGGCCAGTAACCCGCTCCTTTTCGGGGCGGGATGAGGGCACTGATTTTCTTGCGCCGCAGTTCATCGTGACAGAGTCGGGTGTCGTAAGCGCCGTCTGCTGCGGCTGCCCTGATTTTTCTGTGTGTCTGCCGGATAAGACCCGGGAAAGCTTCTGAGTCCGTGACGTTGTTCAGAGACAGGTCCGCGCAGATGACTTCATGTGTTCTGCTGTCAACGGCCAGATGCAGCTTCCGCCAGGTACGACGGCGCTCTTTGCCGTGATTTTTGACTTTCCATTTGCCTTCACCAAAAACCTTCAGCCCGGTGGAATCAATCACCAGGTGTGCGATTTCACCCCGGGTGGGTGTTTTGAAACAGACATTAACCGACTTTGCCCGCTTGCTGACACTGCTGTAATCCGGGCAGCGCAACGGAACGTTCATCAGGGCAAAAATGGAATCAATAAAACCCTGCGCAGCCCGCAGGGTCAGCCGGAACAGGCGTTTAATCATCAGGACGGTGGTGATGGCAAGGTCAGAATAGCGCTGCGGTCTTCCCCGTGATGAAGGCGTTGCCGACTCATACCAGGCATGAATCGCTTCATCGTCCAGCCAGAAAGTGAGGGAGCCACGGTTGATGAGGGCTTTGTTGTAGGTGGGCCAGTTGGTGATTTTGAACTTTTGCTTTGCCACGGAACGGTCTGTGTTGTCGGGAGGATGCGTGATCTGATCCTTCAACTCAGCAAAAGTTCGATTTATTCAACAAAGCCGTTTGACCGTATCATTCTTAGCCAAATGCGCTAAGGCTAAAATTTAGTATGAGTAGTGATAAGCACTTTTCCTCAACAGGAAAATATCAACCTCCGTTTGCTTAATAAAGGTCTGCTTATCGCTCACAACTGCCCGTCATGCCAGCTCAAAAAACAGGCTTAACGTAGGATATTTTCCGTTTTCCAAGCGGACCCCTATCAAAGGATTTATCTGTCGACCATCGTCATCAAAAGCAGCATCGAGACTGGAGCGTGAAAGATAAATGCCGTTTATGCTGTCATTCAGGGTAACTGCATTCCGGCCGGACCATTCCCGATCGCTCAACAGTCGGTAGTTCCAGCACATATCTTTCGCCGTTTCCAGAGCATGGGTCAACCGGAACAGGTCATTCTGCGCAGACAACTCCCCGGAGCTGGAACGCCAGAGGTAGTTCAGCTTACGGGCCAGTTTAGCATTGACGCCCAGCTGTCGGCCCTGTTTCAGAAGCCACTCGATGTCAGGGGCCACGTCACGCGAAAAACGACGTTGCTTCAGTGCTGTCGCCAGCCAGCGGGTGAGAAAGAGATTTTCCTGTACCGGTGACACAACGTCACCGTTTTGCCTGGCTAACGCCAGCGCCACCAAGGCGCACCACGCCAAATGTGCTGATTTTTCTGTCAGATTCACTGGGGAGTTTTTTCCTTTGTTTTGGGAGCTGAATATATCTTAACCGGAAGCGGGTTTCATCCGGAACCGTAGCCCCTGGACTGAACATCAGGTCCGGACTGGCGAGCAGTGCGCAGCCAGTCTTCTGAATGCCGCTTTGCGGCATGGAGGCGCCAGATGAGGTTACATGCGTCTGTGGAGTCAAATGGCGCCGAAAGCCCGACGTAGCCGGTTACCGGACTATAAATTCTGCCCGTTTGCCCCCTGTCCTGGTTAGCTCTACCCCGCTATCTCGCCCTTTCGGGCGAGGTGTAGTCAAGGACACTCCGGTCCGGCGCTGGTTTGATCGCCGGGTTTTAAGGGATGTGGTGATATACGGATCCGTCTCCTATCTTCCGAATCTCGCGTAAGCGTTAACGTCAACCAACGCATCACTAGGGCTACGTCACTTGTGGCTCGTTGATGTTATGAGGTTGCCGTGTCTTCTGCGCTTTCCCCCTCCAACCCCACTAGGACAACTTCCCGCTGGGGCTTGTACGTCAGCATTGTGCTGATTGGCGCGAATCTGCGCGCCCCCATTACGAGCCTCGGGCCGGTTCTTCCCGATATTCAACGCGCCTTACACCTCGGAGGTCTTGGGGCGGAAGCAGCTGGCACCGACGGCAAACATCTCCAATTCAATGCGCAGCTGGCGACAAACCATTTCCATCAATTAGGGCTGGCCGCCTTGTGAATTCCAGAAAACGATCTTGCGAATACCTGTGCGCCAGGCGCTTTTAGCCATTTCAAAACACACTTTCCCCAGAACATCATATGGCAACGAAAGTGTGTCAGGGTAAGCTAGGTGTTCGTCAGATTTACCTACAGGCAAAGTGGCCAACACCAGCATGGTAAATTGGCAGGCAGTAATTCTACAGCTCGCTCAATAATGCTGGCATTAATGACAGCAAACACCCGAACCAGCAGATGAGGTCCGTGTTGTTCTACGGCGCAAATAGGTAGTACTGCGACGATATTCGCCATATCCAGTTTACTGAATTCCCGCGTGGTGAGATCACACCACTAGGGAGAAGACGGTTTAAGCATGTTTACCTCCGGTTTTGTCTAACAATAAAAGATACGGTACGTTGCATTTAGGGCATTTTAGACCGGCTCTATGTCCTGCTATGTGCTAACTTTTCCAGTTTAATGGCCTCTCGTCGGGTTGTGTAGCAACAGTGTCGCCACCGGCGGAAATCCGCCGGTTTGAATGCTTTTTTGTTCAGCAGGCGACGAGGTGCCCGTCGCCAAAATCGGTAAAGCGCTGCGGTACTCTCTGATAGCCGATGGGTTTGATCGGTTCTGGTCTTATCGGCATTGCGCTGGTGGCTCGGGGTTGCCGTCTTTGCTGAACGTCAGGTATAGGAACGGCGCTGAGCAAGTGCTGAGTATAAGGATGCTGCGGATGGTGCAACACTCGATCTCGTGGGCCGATCTCCACGAGCTGGCCGCCAAACATCACCGCTACCCGGTGGCAGATGCGCTCCACCACCGCCATATCATGGGAAATAAACAGATAGCTGAGCCGATAGCGCTGACGCAAATCTTCCAGCAGCGTCAGCACCTGCGCCTGTACTGAAACATCCAGCGCGGAAACCGATTCATCGGCGATGATCACTTTCGGGTTCAGCGCCAGCGCGCGGGCAATGCAAATGCGCTGGCGCTGGCCGCCGGAAAACTGGTGCGGATAACGCCGCATCGCTTCCGCTGGCAGGCCGACCTGCTGCAATAGCTGCGCCACCCGCTCCGTGCGCTGTACTGCGGGCATCTGCTCATGAATCAGCAGCGGCTCCCCAACCAGGTCGAAAATAGTTTTGCGCGGATTGAGCGCCGCCCAGGGATCCTGAAACACCATCTGCAAATCGCGGCGTACCGCTCTTAACGCCTCGTCCTTCAGGCCGTGCAGCTCCTGTCCGTTAAGCTGCGCGCTGCCGCTAAATGGCACCATATTCATCAGAGCTTTTGCCGTCGTCGATTTACCGCAGCCGCTTTCACCGACGATGCCCAACGTCTCGCCGGGGAAAAGATCGAAGCTGACGCCATCGACGGCATGGACTTCGCGACGCACGCGCAGGCCGTCGCCGCGCACCGGAAAGCGCACGCTGAGGTCGCGGACGCTGAGCAACGGTCGCGTCGCCTCGACCGGCGCCAGCGCGGGCGCCTGGCCCAGCACCGGTACCGCCTGCAACAGCTGGCGGGTATAAGCCGCCTGCGGCGAGGTAAACAGCGTTTTTGCCGGAGCCTGCTCCATGATTTTGCCGTGACTCATGACCAGCACATCATCGGCCATTTCTGCCACCACTCCCATATCGTGGGTGATCAACAGCAGGCTGGTGGAAAACGCCTGCTGCAGTTCGCGCATCAACTCGAGGATCTGCGCCTGAATAGTGACGTCGAGGGCCGTGGTCGGCTCATCGGCAATCAGCACCTGTGGCTGGCACAGCATTGCCATGGCGATCATCACCCGCTGGCGCATACCGCCGGAAAGCTCGTGCGGATACTGTTGCAGGCGCTTCTCCACATGACTGATTTTGACCGCGTCCAGCATCGTGCTGACCCGGCTGCGCCGTTCACGGCGGCCCAGCACTTCGTGGCGTTGCAGCGTCTCTTCCAGCTGCTGGCCCACCGTCATCAGCGGATTGAGCGAGGTCATCGGTTCCTGAAAAATCATGGCAACCGACTTGCCGCGCAGCAGCTGCATTTGCCGCTCCGGCAGGCTGAGCAAATCCTGGTTATCAAAAATAATCGCGCCGCCTGGAATCTGTGCCTCCTCCGGAAGCAAACCCATGATCGCCAGCGAAGTCAGCGATTTACCGCTGCCCGACTCGCCGGCAATGCACAGAGTTTTTCCCGGCCAGAGCGCAAAGCTGACGTCATCCACCACCCGCTGTGTACCAAACTGGATCGACAGGCGCTCGACCGAGAGCAGCGGCGCCGGAAATAGGACTGCTGACATAACGCTCCTAATTAAACACGCTGTTGGGAAAATAGAACGACACCACCCAGTTAGGCCGATCGACGATTTCGCTGATGCGCAGATCGCCGCACACGGAGCAGAGCATATAGGCCTCTTCCGCCGACATCCCTTGTTCGCGGCACAGCGCATCGATGGTATAGCTTACCGCGTCGCGGGCGGCGGTCATCAGGTCAGGGCCAATGCCGGTGAAGGCGCTGTAGCCGTGCCGATCCAGATGTTGGGTCACTGGGCCAGGGGTGGCGAAACGCGGCGTTTTCAGCGGCATATCTTTAACCACTTCCAGCTTCACCACCACGTCCATCGCGCTTTCAATCGCCGTGCCGCAGACTTCACCATCGCCCTGCGCGGCGTGGGTGTCACCAATAGAAAACAACGCGCCTTCTACTTCCACCGGTAGCCATAATGTGCAGCCAGCGGCCAGATCGCGAATATCCAGATTGCCGCCCACGCGGCGCGGCGGCACCACCGAATGATGGCCCGCGGCGGCGGGAGCGACGCCGAGGGTACCGGCGAAGGGTTTCAGCGGTACGCGGCCATATCGGCCAAAGGCGCAGGGGGTTAAGCCCTGGCGGTCATATTGCCACAGCGTCAGCGCCGGATCAGAAAACTGATCGGCCAGCAGGCCGAAGCCCGGGATATTCGCAGTCCAGCCAAAGCCGCTGGGACGAAAGGATTCCAGCGTCACCTTTAGCGCATCGCCCGGCTGAGCGCCTTCCACATAGACCGGGCCACTGACCGGGTTGAGCTTATCAAACGGCAGCGTTGGGATATCCGCTGCGGTAGAACCGGCGTTGAACCAGCCGTTAGCCGCATCCAGGCAGTGAAACTCCAGTTGGCTGCCGGAAGCTACGTGCAGGACCGGGCTCAGGCTGTTATCCCAGCCGAAATGATGTTGAGCATGATGAATGGTCTTCACCAGACAATTTTGGCACATCCTGACTCTCCTTTAAGCAGCGGCGCCGTCCCGGCGCCATCAAATTATTTCAGTCCGATATAGTCGTAGTTGAATGGTACATGCACTGGATCGACATACAGCGCGTCCTCGCCCCCCATGCGTGCGGAATGTACGGTGTAGCGCTTCTCGTTGAATACCGGCACCCAGGGCGCGTCATCCATTGCAGTGATGAAGATTTTGCGCCAGGCTTCAATGCGCGCGTCCTGCTGGTCGGGTTTCACCATGCTGTCCGCCGCGGCCGCCTGCGCGTCCAGCGCTTTGTTGCAGTAGCGCGCCCAGTTCCAGCCGCCCTCTACCGCCCCGGCGCAGCCGAGGATCGGGCCATAGAAGTTGGAGGGATCCGGGAAATCGGCGATCCACGCCATGCCGCCGGACCAGACCATCGGCGCTTGGCTGGCGGAGCCGCCCGCCGCAATCACATTCGCCTGCGCCAGGGATTTGATGCTGGCGTGGATGCCCACTTTGGCCAGATCCTGCTGGATAGACTGGGCGATACGCGGCTGCGGATCGGTATTCATCACGTACAGTTCGGTAGCAAAACCGTTGGGGAAACCCGCTTCGCTGAGCAGTTGCTTCGCTTTTGCCGGGTCGTAGCTGAAACCCTGATATGCCTTGTCATAACCGGGCATGGCGGGTGGCAGTGGCTGGTTGGCCGGCGCCGCGCGTCCATTAATGATGCGCACGATGCGATCTTTGTTGACCGCCATGTTCACCGCCTGGCGGACTTTGAGATTATCGAAAGGCGGCAGCGTGGTTTTCATCGTCACGTAGCCGGTCTGCAACTGGTCGCCGGTGACCATCAGGCCCTTATAGGCCGGGTTGTTTTTAAACGACAGAAACTGTGCGGGCGGTACGCCGTCGCCGGCAATATCCACTTCGCCTTTTTCCAGCCGCAGCAGAGCGACCGAGGGATCCTGTCCCATTTCGAACTTTATGTGATCCAGCCGCGGCACGCCGGCTTTAAAGTAGTTCGGGTTTTTGCGGAAGATCAGCTCCTGGCCCAGCTTCCACTCCTGGAGCTCAAACGCGCCGCTGCCGACCGGATGCTTGCCGAAGTCGGCGCCCCATTTCTCCACCTCCTCACGGGGAACCACCGAGGCAAAGTTCAGCGCCAGCACATGCAGGAAGGTGGCGTTGGGCTCTTTCAGAGTGATTTTTACCGTATGATCGTCGACGACCTCGATACCGCTCAGGGTCGTGCTTTTACCGCTGGCCTCCTCGTCATAGCCCGCGATGGGACTGAAGAACCCGGCGCCCGGACTTTGGGTTTTCGGGTTGACTGTGCGTTCCAGAGAATATTTCACGTCCGCCGCCGTGACCTCGCGGCCGTTGTGGAATTTCACCCCTTTGCGTAGCACAAAGGTGTAGACCTTGCCGTCCTCGGAAATGGCGTAGCTCTCCGCCAGGTCGTTCACCAACTCGGTGGTGCCGGGACGATAGTCCATCAGGCCGTCGAACAGGCTTTTGATCATCGACCAGTTTTGCCAGTCATAGCCAATGGCCGGATCGAGGGTCGCCACGTCGTTCTGGTAGGTCACCACGATATCGCCGCCGGTCTTCTCGTCAGCCTGCGCGCCATAAGAGAAACAGGCCGCGGCCACCGCCATTGTCAATAACGCATTTTTCATAATCTTCCCCTGCTACTTTTTGACATCAATGCGCGGATCGACCCACGGCAGCACCAGATCCGCAATAAGGTTGCCGCCAACAATGGCAACCGCTGACACGGTGGTTACCCCGACAATCACCGGGATATCCACCTGTTGAATCGCCTGCCAGGCCAGCTGACCGATACCCGGCCAGCCAAAGACCGATTCGACTACCACCAGTCCGCCCATAAAAATGCCGATATCAATGCCTATCATCGGAATTAGCGGCAGCACGGCATTCGGCAGCACGTGACGCAGCAGTACGCGGGTTCGGCCCAGCCCTTTGGCCCGCGCGGTGCGGATAAAATCCTGATGCAGCACCTCAATCATCGACGAGCGCAACATGCGTGAATACCAGCCGCTGCCGAGCAGGCCGAGGGTTAGCGCCGGTAGCGCCAGATGGCTGAAGCCGCCATAGCCTCCCATCGGGAACCAGTTGAGTACCACGGCGAAAAGATAGAGAAAAAGCATCGCGGCGATGAACTGCGGCGCCGAAACACCGATAAAGGAGAGCGCCATCAGAAGCCGGTCCGCCAGCCCGCCGCGTTTTAACGCCGCCAGGGTGCCGAGGGCGATCCCCAGTACCAACTCGCAGAGAATACCCGCCGCCATCAGCTGCAGTGACGGCCCGATACGGGCGGAAACCAGTTCACTCACTTCGCTGCGCTGAATAAACGAGCGTCCCAGATCGCCGTGCAGCAGTCCCTGCAGATAACGCCAATATTGCTGATAAAACGGCAGATCCAACCCCAACTGATGGCGGATGTTTTCGACTACTTCCGGCGTGGCACTGCGCCCGGCGATTTGGCGCGCTGGATCGGCGGGCAACATAAACAGCAGCAAATAGCAGATCAACGTAACGCCAAGCAGGATCAGCCCGGCATGCAACAGACGTTTTCCCAGAAATAGCATTAGTTTCGTCCTTTTAAGCCGGGATCGAGGGCGTCGCGCAGGGCGTCACCAGCGATATTGAAAGAGAGCGACAGCAGCACAATCGCCGCGCCGGGAAAGAACACCAGCCAGGGAGCCGAAGTAAAATAGCTCTGGCTTTCAAAGATGATGTTGCCCCAACTCGGCGTTGGCGGCTGTACCCCCACCCCGAGGAACGATAGAGTAGCTTCCAGCAGGACTGTGGTGGAGATGCCTAGTGTGGCCCAGACCAGCACCGTTGGCGCCAGATGTGGAATTAAATGCACGCCGAGAATACGCAACGTTCCGGCCCCCAGGGTGCGTTCCACGGCGATAAAGTCGCGGGCGCTAAGCGCGCTAGTTTCGGCGTAGATAACCCTGGCGATCTGCACCCAGTTCACCATGGCGATCACCAGGGACACGATCCAGACACTTGGCTGGAAAATCGCCGCCAGGGCAATCGCCAGCAGCAGTGCGGGAAACGCCATCATCAGATCGGTAAAGCGCATCAGCAGCCCTCCGATACGCCCCTGCAGATAACCTGCGCTAAGCCCTACCAGGACGCCGATCAGTACTGCAGTGCCGTTGGCGACAACACCGATGAGTAACGAAGTACGCGCTCCGTAAATTAAACGCGAGAAGAGATCGCGTCCCAGCAGATCGGTTCCCAGCCAGTAAGTGCTGTTGGGAGAAAGCGGTGCGCCTTCCAGGCTCAGTCCCTCGACAAACTGTTCATCGGGATCGAAGGGGGTGAGCCAGGGGGCAAACAGCGCGCTCATCACCACCAGGAGAATAAACAGCAGCGAGAGCAGCAGGGCTGGCCGGCGCAGAAAATATCCGACTCTATTCATTGTGCTCCCCGCTTGCCGGACGACATTCGTAGCAGCCACTTCTGCGCCACCTGTGCCACCGACTGGTTCGTACACATTGATTCCGAGCGCAGGCTAACCCATGCCTGTTGTTCATCAATACTTTCCGCTTGCATCTGGGCCGCCAGAGCTTGGGTAATCTGCGGCATTGCTGCCAGACGCTGGCGCAGTAGCATCTGTTGTTGTTGAATGTCATGCAACTGCTGACGCAGCCCCACTGCCATCATCAGGGTGGTATAGATGGCTCGCTGTGTAATAGGCTTGGTAAGGAGCGCTGTTGCCCCTAACTCCAGCGCGCGCTGTACCTGGTAAAGTCCCTCATGTGAGGTCAGCGCGATCACCGGTATTCCCGCCAGATTGATCTGGCTCAGGGTTAGCGGGCTGGCGAATGCCTCCAGTTCCACCAGTACTGCACAGGGGGTGAGAGGAGGTAAAGCCTCATCTCCGGTCAGGTGATGCCAGCGGATACCCATCCGCGTCAGGTTTTTTTCCAGCGCTTCGCGACTCCTTGCTTCACAGTCTACCAGCAGGAGCGGCTGAGCATCTAAATCCGGGGACAGCAGCGTTTTCATTTAACAATCCTCAGAGCAGGTCTGGCTGCAACCGTTCGGCTTTCACGTAGCTCGGTCGCGGAGAGATAGGGATCGGGCATAACCGGCAGCGGTTCGCGATGCAGTATCTGAAAGCAAGTTTGTTGCAACTCAGCGATGTAGCAGGGCAAACAGGCGTGGTTGTTTTGAGCCATTACTGAGCGAGCGCCCGGAGAATCAACGTCGTGCTGACGATGCAGTGCCGCCAGCACCGCACCCGGCTCGCTATTTCCGGCCTCGCGCAGGCTATTGGCAAACAGCCTTACTGCCCGCCAGCCTCCGATATAGTAGTGGGAGATGCGCTGTGCGCCATGTTGCAGGTGCTGCCGCGCGCAAAAATCGAGATCGACGCTCTCAAAAAACGGTCCGCAGGAAAGCAAACGTACCGCCCTTAGTGGCGCAACTTCGGCGACTTCGGCTTCGGTAAAATTACAGCTGAGCACCGCTAACGTCCGCCGATCGCGAAGACAGGCCTCGTCCAGTGCGCGCAGAAACGCATAAGAGGTTTCGCCTACCAGGTTATTGAGCACAAAATCTACCTCTGTGCTGAGAATCGCCTCAATCAACTCGGTCACGTTGCTGTTTCTCAGGTGCAGATATTTTTCGCCCACCACCGTACCGCCGGAACCTTCCACTACCTCACGGGCGATACGATTGCTTTCCCAGCCCCAGACGTAGTTAGAGCCGATCAGCCAGGAGCGATTTCCGAACATATCCCGCGCCAGCCGCAGGAGTGGCAGCAGAGTCTGGTTCGGACAACCGCCCAGATATACGACCTGCTCGCAGCTCTCGAACCCCTCGTAAGGACAGCCATACCACAGCAGCAGGTTATGCTGCTCCAGGTCCGGGATAATCTCCTTCCGACTGGCAGAGGTAATGGTTCCGAAGATATGGCGGATGCCGTGAGCGATAAAGGTGCTCACCGCTTCACTGTAGGCTGCGAGTTCACCCGCAGGGTTGATATGTCGGGCCCGCAGCTGAAAAGGATAAGCAGGATCGGCATTGATTTCCTCTAAGGCATGGCGCGCACCAAGCAGTGTGCTGTTCGCCAGGTGGCTGTAGGTACCTTCTGTGGAAAGCAAAATTCCAATATCAATAGTTTGCACGTATGTTTGCTCTCTGCATTAATAAAAAAGCCTGATTGTCCTTATTAGGACAATCAGGCTTCATTACCTGTCGATATTTAATGGATTCAAGGCTTAAGGGTTGCCCCTGCTTGCATATACCCGACATGAAAAATTCATGCCATTTTTAAAGCACGGTTAAATCAATGGATTATTTTTTTTTGGATACACTTTTGCACCAATAGGATGCGGCTTGCTCAGTTATGGTGCAATTTTCTGATGCAGTCTGGTCTCTTCAACATGAGGTGGAGTAATGCACACCTGTTTTAGTTCCACGCACTTTTTGAGAGTTCCGGTTTTTCAGCCATCAGCAGGTGATCCTCCGGCGTCAGGTTATTCAGGGATTCATGGGGACGCTCTGGATGGAAGATCCTCGTGACGAAGCCGAATTTGCCCCCGGCCACGTGCTTTTTTTCGAGCGTAATGTTGTCCATGCATTACCAACCCTTCTTGAAGAACCCGTAATATTTCTGTCATTGGCCAGCCCTCGTCGTGATCCTGAAGATATTACCTTTGTTGACCCGAAAGATGGCACTGCCAGAACCTTTATGGCCAGAAATAATGAGTCAGCATAATTTATTTCCTAGTCCATTCATATGAAAACACTGGCGGAAGAGGGCTATGCACCGAGGTAAAGGGAGGCAATCCGTCGTCAGACGGTGTACTTGTATCTAACAGTTTGTGGTGATTAGCTACCACCACTGAAGCAGAGTGAGCCGCCCCCT
>ERZ773187.928-NODE-928-length-25085-cov-15.205513_pt1 | contig 25085 bp, 30 predicted proteins | sample MGYA00511242_ERZ773187 | MGnify/ENA primary metagenome ERZ773187 (study PRJEB29015, sample SAMEA2737744) | human gut metagenome | biome: human gut; feature: human-associated habitat; material: faeces | place: China | collected 2012 ... | reverse complement strand
AAAATGGTCAACTTGTTTCAATGCTTGATGATTTTCTTCCCCATTTTCCTGGCTTCTATCTGTATTTTCCTCAACGCCGGAATATAGCGCCAAAACTACGCGCCCTGATCGACCATGTAAGACGATGGCGGCAACCGCATGCATAATGTTAAGCACGCAATATTTTGTGATGTAAAGCTATTTTCTGAGGACTGACTCATTTAGTTATTCTGGCACAAAGCAGACATCCCACCTTCATGCGTTCTTTCTGCCGTCAGTTAACCCAGTCTTCCAGCGTCAGACCCGGCACCCGCTCAAACTCCCTCGTATTGTTCGTGACCAGCACGGCGCCGGCCGCAATGGCGTGCCCGGCAATCGCCGTGTCGTTCGAACCGATTGGCGTCCCGACGAGGCGCAGCGCGACCTTAATCTCCATGGTGGCGTCCACCGCAGCCCGGTCCCAGGGCAGGATAGCATCGAGGCGGGCGCAGAACGCGTCAACCAGCTCAATGTGACTTGGGGAGGCCTTCGGCCGATGGCGCCGAAGCGCATCTCGGAGTGGGTGATGGCCGAGATCACGATACGGTGGCTGTGCAGCACCGCCTGTTCCTGGCGCTTAAGCACCGCTTCAGGCTGCTCGTATGCCACGAAACAGATTCAGAATTTGCTGGCACTTTAGTTCGCTTCTGGCGCAAAGCGGACTTTACTGACCGGACACGGTGCCTGAGGTCAGTCAGGGCGTTCAGGGTGAAAATAATAAGCGTCGCTTCGTCGCTGAACCGCCGTCAGGCTCACTTATCCACGCACAGCAATAATCAGCGCCTTTTAGTTCCTGAAGGGCAATAATTCCGATTCAGCAACAATTTTATTTAATTAGTGCCTTTTCTGCATCAATTCCTCTCATTTTCTTCGCAGATCCGAAAACCCCAAAAGCCGGATCTGGACTGATTAATCCTATGGAAGGGCGAACGAGATACGGCAGAAAGGGGTTAAAAGCAAAAGGCAGGTGCAAATGGAACGTCCGCTTTGAGCCAACAGCGGACATTAACGCCCAATTAAGGTGTGAAGCACGCAACCACGAAACTCAGTTTGATTACTGTAAACACTGAAATCAACCCAAACCAAAAATTCCAAGAGTGCTGAATCACTCTTAAATTGTTTGTTAGGTGTCTTCGATACCATACTCAATTATTTTCAAAATGCCTTCACAATCTAACCTTGTTATTATCTCGATCGTTCTTAAATCATAAGTAGTTGGAGATAACCTCATTTCGTTAATAACGATACCCTTACCTTCAAGCTTTTCAATTAATTTATCTTTTATTTCTTGTGGTACTTGACTACCGATAAATACTTCAGCAATTTGGTTTTGCTTTAATTTTACCAACTGAATATCTGTATTAGAGATCAACATAACTGCACGAACTTCATCCTCATACTCCCAAACTTTTGACTTGGTCAATGTGAAGTCAGGCACTTTTTTATTAATAACATTTTCTACAAAATCGAATTGTGGTGGTCGCTCATTACTATACCGTACCGGAAACAATGGAAAGTATGTCTCATTACTCTTGGCTCTGATTTTTTTAAACTGGCCTGTTTCCACATGCAATACGTCATTGTTTTCGATATTTTTATATGTTTTTAATGCGATACATATTCCTTTATGGTTATCACCGTAATGAGACCACATTAAAAAATTTTTATGATCTCTCGTAGCACAGAATACTGCGAAATCATTTCTAAATCTTTCAATAAACAGCTTTTCAATTTCTTGCTCAGAAGTTGAAGCTATAGCCTTCTTAAAACTTTCTCCAACTTCAACCGGTAATACTTCATTGCAATATCGTTCGACTTTCTCAGGAGCTAAATTAATTGTGGGTAAAAAGTCATACGGATCATTAAAATCCTCTGCCTTTGAAAAAAATATTCTATTATTCATCAGTATATCTAGCGTGTATTTATCCAACTCCATAGTTTCAGAGTCATATAGCTTTCTATACTTAAAAATCAACGACATAGCTTTACCTTTTTTAGCACAGGAGTGATGAAAAAACTTAACCATATGTTTTTATCGTAAATTTCACAAACAAAAACCCTTCCTATATACAAGCAATTTGGGTGAGATCATTCTTCTGAGCAGAACGTTGAACACATACCATAGGAAAATGATTTTGTAGAAAAGTGTTCACCCTATTAACCTTTGCTGTTTGTGTAATAAATCTCAATAGTTTACGCGGTGATCAGTTAGACCGTGACTCTTCACCACTCCTCACCCCGAGTGACTATTTTATCTCAAAGCCCAAAATCTGGCCTGAGCCTGCACAGTGGTTTTGGGTGGCTAAGGTGCTCAGACTGGGCTGGTAACATTCAAGCAGAGAGTTAAGCCATCGTAAAAATTGTATGACGGTTATGAGCGAGGAGCGGAAGTTAATCTTACACACATCCCACTAGACTAAGTACTTAATACCCATCAAATCCATCCACTATTTGATAATTATTAAGAGCGAAAGAACAAAATGTCACTCAGGTTTAGTTAATTTCCTAAACCCTTCAGATGAGATATTAAACAAAACGACCTTGCCAAGTTCCGCGTTTGTCTCTGGCACAATCTCTTGAACTGGTAGGTCATTAAGCCACTTGCGATACATTATTTTATTTGCATTTAGCGCATCACTCACATCTAAATCATCTTTCGCACCAATCAAACCAAAAAAAGGATACTCACCAACGCTATCGACAATCTTAACTCCATGAAGACCTTTACACGTACTCATATTCAAAAGTAGTGTTCGTTCCGTTGCAACATTGATTTCTTGCAAATGCGGACGTAAAACCTCCCAGGTTACAAAGTCAGTGCCAATTTGTATTCCTTGTTCGTTTCCATGAGCTACAAAATGGAGCATGAAACGCTGATCATCCTGAGCATCTCTAAGAAAAGTATTTAACGCATCAAGAAGTTCCTGCTTAGTATTTACTAGCGCCTCTTTTACAGGTAATTGCGCACTTCTCAGTAAATTTCCCAGTTCAGTTGTGATGCCAAATTCTTTCCTATCATCACAACTTAAACCGTCAATAATTCCGACATAATCATAATTTGCATCCAACTTAGGATTGTCATATTTAATTTCAGGCTTAGCCATGTTCATCCTTAGTAAATTCAAGAAAATACAGTTAATTTAACTTTTCTAATTTATAGGTTAACAGTCTACTCTAAATAATCGATCAAAGTAAAATGACACTCATACTGACCTGCTCCCTGTTGATTAATACACCGCGATGTCACCAACGTCCGCTCCTGGCACAAAGCGGACTTTACTGACCGGACACGATGCCTGAGGTCAGGCCGAACACACAGGGTGGAAATGATAAGTGTCACTTCGTCGCTGATCCGCCGTCAGGCTCACTTATCCAGCCAGTGCAATAATCAGCGCTCTATTCTTCCTGAAAGACAATAATCCTTTAATCACAACAATCTCCCATTTTTTGTGAATAATCTGCAGCAATCCTTCCTCTCCTCTTCTGAGATCCAAAAAAAGGTAAAGCCGGATCGAATCAAGCTTTGTTCCCGAAAAGACCTCCAGGGCGGTGTCACAGATTTTGGTACAAACGAAACGTATTATGTGTCTGCATCACGGCAGGCGGCCATAAATTGCGGCAGGATATGAAGAAAGCAGAATAACTGGCAAAGGACAAACAAATGGACATTGAAATACGCCACTGTAATAACATCGAGCGAGCCCGTATTACCCTTACGGCCAATAAACTGAACATCAAGTTCGCGCCAAACGGTACCGGCAAAAGCACGCTGTCACGAGCCATCTGCTGTGCGGCACGGGATGATTCTCAGGGGCTACAGGTGCTGATGCCCTTCCGGCTGCGGGGAGAGAATCCCGGTAATGCCGGCCCCGTCGTCACCGGGGCTGCAGACATAGGGGAAGTGATGTGCTTTAACGAGGAGTACGTCGACCAGTTTACGTTCCAGCCGGACGAGCTGATCAATGACAGCTTTAATATCCTCATCCGCAATGAAGCCCATGCGGAGAGGGAGCGTGAAATTGAGGAGATGACGCAGGCTATCCGGGCGGTTTTCACGGATCATGCCGAGCTGAACCTGCTGACAGACCACCTGCAGGAACTCAGCAGTGCATTCCGATCAACCAGTTCCGGGATATCGCGTTCTTCAACCGGCATGAAGGGCCTGTCAGGCGGAAATAAAATACAACATATTCCGGCAGGTCTGGAGAGCTATGAGCCCTATATCCGCAGTGAGCGCCGCGTGGAGTGGATTGACTGGCAGACAAAGGGGCTGGAGTTTTCTCCTCTGTCAGAAGGCTGCTGTCCGTTCTGTACCGGCGATACCAGGGCCAGTGAAACGCAAATCCGCCAGGTCAGCGAAGAGTACGATAAAGCTACCGTTAAAAACCTGACCGCCATTATCAGACTGCTGGAAAACCTCGGTGATTACCTGACAGAGGACGCCAGAGAACGGCTTCTGGGCATCACCCGGCTTCAGAACGGTCCGGATGCCGAACATATCGCATACCTGGTGGCGCTGAAAGGCCAGACTGACATGCTGACGGAAAAACTCATGGCGCTGAAAAGTCTGAATCTTTTCAGCCTGCAGGAGCAGCAGAATGTCCGGGAGGTGCTGACGGCCAGGCTGATAGATTTGCAGTTCTTCCCGGATCTGCAGTGCGAACTCACGCAGGGTATCACTGACAGGCTCAACGCGGCCCTTCAAAGTCTGATAAACCTTGCCGGACCGCTGCAGGGAAGGATTAACCGGCACCGGGACAGCATGCTCCGGCTGATCGCCCAGCACAAAACAAACATCAATAATTTTCTCACCTATGCCGGCTATAAATACAGGGTGGATATTGCCGGTGAAGGCGAACAGAGAAAACTAAGGCTGCGACACGTGGATTTTGACGGGTACGTCAGCGGCGGCAGCCAGCATCTCAGCTATGGAGAACGGAACGCCTTTGCGATTGTGTTGTTCATGTACGAGTGCCTGTCAAAAAATCCGGGCCTGATTATCCTTGACGATCCCATCTCCTCATTTGACAAAAACAAGAAGTTCGCCATTCTCGAAATGCTGTTCAGGCGCGCAAGCGGTGAATGCCTGATTAACCGGACTGTACTCATGCTGACGCATGACGTGGAGCCTGTGATTGACACGCTGAAGTCGGTCAGAAGGCTGTTCAGTAATCTGGTGACCGCCTCTTGCCTACGCCTGTCTGCCGGAGTCATAGAGGAATTACCCGTTAACAACGGCGATATCATGACGTTCATGCAGATCTGCAAATCCATCACCGCGTCAGCAGACTGTGAGGAGATCATAAAGCTCATCTATCTTCGCCGCTATTTTGAAATCATTGACGAACGTGGTGATGCTTATCAGCTCCTGTCCAATCTGTTCCATCGGCGCGTCGTCCCGCTGGATTATCGCGAGCCTGCCGCTGCGGGCGCTGGCTACCCCGAGATGGAGCCTGAGAAAATTCAGCAGGCCCGGCGGGATATCCGGGAGTATGTGGCCAGCTTTGATTACCCGCGACTTCAGGCTCTCGTCAGCAGCCCGGATGAAATAAAAAACCTGTACCGTCGCTGTCGTAACGGCTATGAAAAACTGCAGGTATTCCGTTTACTGGAACTGGATCAGGACCATCCGGTAATACGAAAATTCGTTAATGAAACGTACCACATTGAAAATGAGTTCATCTGTCAGCTGGATCCGTCCAGATTCGATCTCATCCCGGAGTACGTTATTTTGGAATGTGACAAGCTCATCGACCTGCCACCGGCAGCAAACCAGAGCCCGGTTGCCCGTACCGCCTGATCCTCTTTTCTTCCCGCTATTATTTACGGAAGAGAGGCCTTCGTTCCCTGGGGATCTGATCTTTTGACGACACACAACAGTCCAGGACGCTTGCTGTCGATATCTGCTAAAACAGCCTGTATACGGGCTGTTTCCTGGCACCCTTACCCCCTGACTTCGAAAAGAGCCGGCTGATCGGATAATGGTTCGCAGGTCTGATCACAGGAAGTGGATGCGAACCATCAGGCTGGCCTGCATCCACAGTGGGCCGGAGGGCAGGGATCTGCATACGGTGTGGCTATTTCCGGACAGCATATAACTCACCGATGGGCGGGTGAGTGTTAAAAACAACCTTCTGCAAGGCCACCATGTCATTCCATTTACGTTCCAGGTTGCTATAGGCTTTCTGGATAGCGTCCTTCAGGCCTGCACGGCCTTCCGACAATCTTTCCATGTCCGAAACGATGTTTGCGGAGAGGCCGTCTAGTTCGTCCAGCTTCTTCTGAAATTCAAGATCGCCCCGGAGCAAGGATTCCAGGGTTCGCGCCGCATCAATGCTGTCAGTAAAACTCTGTTTCATGGCCTTCAGAGCATCAGCATAGGCCGGATCTTCATAAAGGCCGTAGGTGCGAAGACGAAATTCCGCCTGCTCAATGCTGTCCTTACGCTTCTTTTCGCGAAGAACAGCACCGGATAAGACGGCTATTTTACGGGCATAATCGTCCTTGCTGATATGCCGGGGATCCTGCAGGCATTCGTTGTAGCATGACATGAGCGGCCCGCCTCAGAAAGAAGGGGGTTCTGCATGCCGAGATAAATATACTCTTCATTGACCAGGCTGATGGCCACTTTGTACCCTTCCTGGGTGGTCAGCTGGGGTACCCATTTTCGCGCTGTCAGATAGGCTCCGACAGCAGCCAGCGCCATCACGCCGTTAAACAGCATCGACAGCCAGGCCGCCGTGTCGCCATTTTTGACCGCCTGCCCTGAAACGGTACCGAGCAAAATGATCGCCCCGCCGGTGACGGCCACGGTCCGCAGCCAGCGCTCCCCGTCGCGGCGTGAGCGTCGGTATCTGGTTGCGAGGACGGGACGTGGCGGTGCGGGGGCCGCCACCCCATCTGCGTCTGGTGCAGGTGCCGCACTCCCCTCAGGCATGGCAGTCTGCGGATCACGCATGGGGGGCAGCCTCCGTCACGCTGGTAACAAAATCCCCCCCACCGTCCGGCGTGAAGCTGACACGATCGCTGTAGAGCTGCGCCAGCGCTTTCTCATGCTGACTCAGGGTACTGAACTGCCGGTTATGCAGCGCGGCCCGGTATTCCACTCCCCGGACCGTATCCCGCTCCGCTGCGGCACGAATATCCTCATCAGTGGCATCCTCCTCTGTCAGGCTGAAAAGCCTGAGCGGTTCAGACACCCGGCTTTCCAGCTTTCCCCGGATGGCACTGCGGCAGCGCCCGCTGGGGAGCTGCCGCCAGGTTTCCGAGAATTCGCCGGCCAGTGTCTCAAAATGTACCGTGGTGATCGCCTCTTCCGGCCACCGTCGGGTAAGCTCGGTCCAGACCGTTTCCGCCAGGTGCTGCCAGACGCTATATGTTGTGTTTCATCCTTATCCCGTGACCGTCCGCTCACCCTCATAAAAGGGCGCTTCGCTTATTTCCTCGCCGTGGTAAACTTCCGGAAAGTTGTTATATGCAGGAAAGTCGGATCACACCGGAACAGCCATCCGGTAATTTAACGGCGTGGTTATATGGCTGCTTATTATCATCCAGAAAATGATGACGGCAGGGGAAAATCATCCGGGTGACAGAGAAAGCTGTGGCGACGAATGATTACATCAAGTTATTATTTCCATAGTTATTATAAGGGTGAAGGATGATTGAAATGCCTGGAAGTGAATTGCAGATAAGAAAGATCATCTCTTTGTTATCTCAGGAACATGGCAGTATCTATTGTCGGAAGACGCAGGATATTTATGGAAATGAACTCTTTGTTTTACTTAATTCCAAGGGTGAGGAAGTTGCTGAGTGGGATGAAGATGGAAATGAGTGGCGACTTACTCCATACCCGCGTCCAACCGGTAATAAGCTTAACAGTACTGAAATAACGTCATTAGATTCACGCATAGAGGATCAAATCCTCAAAATAGGAATGTGTCAGGGAAGACTTTCACATCTTCCTAGACAAAATATTAAACCAAAGAAAGTACGCAGAGGGCCATAAAAGCTCTGATTAGTGGCGGGATTTCTCAATAAGGAAAAAACATGGCTGACTGGTTTATTGCGACTGAAGGCGTGAAGGTGGTGAAGGACAGCGTCAGCCTGTGGCCGCAGATCATCACGGCGGTTTTGTCTGCCGGAGCTGCATTCGGTGGTGTGTGGTACGGGCAGTGGCGGATAACACAACGAGAGAAAGAGGCTGCAACTGCGAAGCTAGCCAGCGAACGTCTCTTCATTGCCACGGAGCTGGTCTTTATTCTGGAGCAGTTTGCCGAAGGTTGCGCCAGGGTTGCGACTGATACCGGAAAAAGAGATCCGCAGGGTTTTATGCGGATAAACGAAAAAACACCTGAAATTGATTTTGATGTTATTGCTGGCGACTGGCGCTCACTCGATCAGAAGCTGATGTATGCCATTCTTGAGTTACCTGTGCTTAAAGAATGGAGTGACAGAGAAATAGCCGGTATGGAAAAAAGTGAAGGGCCACCTGATTTTATAAAGACGTCGTTGGAACGGCAGTATCTGTATGCCCGTCTAGGACTTAAGGCAATCCTGCAGGCCAAGAGACTGCGAAAACTGGCCAGTCTTCCTGGCACACGTCTTGATGCAACGAAGTGGTCTGCACAACCTACTCTCTGGAAAGTGTGGCGTGATGAGCGAAAACGTCGTGCTCAGGAACATATTCTGCGCCAGCGTAATATTGCTGCGTATAAAATTAAAATGCAGCAGCATTACGAATCCCGCAGAAACCGGCAGTTAAATTCGGGAGAAAACCTGTGATGCAGTCTCTTCCTGGTATCCCTCAGACCGTTTCCGCAGCACAGCTCCCGGTGGCCATCGATTATCCGGCGGCGCTGGCCCTGCGACAGATGGCGCTTGTTCAGGACGAATTGCCGAAATACCTGCTGGCACCGGAGGTGAGTGCCCTGCTCCACTATGTTCCTGATCTCCACCGCAAGATGTTGCTGGCAACCCTCTGGAACACCGGCGCGCGCATTAACGAGGCGCTGGCTCTGACCCGGAATGATTTTTCTCTGGCGCCGCCCTACCCGTTCGTGCAGCTGGCCACACTCAAGCAGCGGGCGGAGAAAGCAGCCCGAACGGCCGGCCGCTCGCCTGCCGGCAGTCAGGCGCATCGCCTGGTTCCGCTTTCCGATTCGAACTATGTCGGTCAGATGGAGATGATGGTGGCCACGCTGAAAATTCCGCTCGAACGCCGCAATAAACGAACTGGCAGAACCGAAAAGGCGCGTATCTGGGAGATCACAGACCGTACCGTACGGACCTGGCTCAGCGAAGCGGTGGGGGCCGCAGCGGCCGACAGGGTGACGTTCTCAGTGCCGGTGACACCCCATACGTTCCGCCACTCCTACGCGATGCACATGCTTTACGCCGGCATACCACTGAAGGTGCTGCAGAGTTTAATGGGGCATAAGAGCATCAGCTCGACGGAGGTCTACACGAAGGTGTTCGCCCTCGATGTGGCCGCCCGGCACCGTGTGCAGTTCCAGATGCCAGAAATGGAAGCGGTGGCCATGCTGAAAGGTCAAGGTTGAAAGTAAACCTGTTCAACTTTTTAGCTTTCAGACAATAGGAATAAATACGATCTGCATAAATGCTTCTTTGGACATTTTTTCCGATAGTGCCGGAATGTCTAATGCAAATAGCATTTTTTTGGCCTGCGATTCAGTTTTGTTTGCAATCCGAAGGTCTTAACAATGACTGGACAGAATTACCTGAACGTCCAATGTGGTTATGGGATTATGTAACCGGGGGATTAACCAGCAGCTCTGTGACCGTACCCGCGCATATGCCAGCGATATTGCTGGATAGAAATTACTGTGGGCTCAAACTTGTGCTGCAATTGATGAGAAGGTGGTTAATTGGAAGGTAACAGAGATGCAAAAGCCCAGTTTTTCAACTGGGCTTCGCGGTCCCTCAAGGGGAGAAAATCTGAATGGCCTCTATGGGCTACATGGCTAGTTTAGCAAATCAGTAGTTTGTGTCAATACTGAACTATTGTTCGGGTTCCAGTTGTGGTGGAACAAGCGCAGTTGCATTGATAGCTTTGATTATGGCTTTTTGTAGATTTGTGACAATTTCACGTGAAAGTGTCTGCGTTATCCATCCTCTGTCAACTTCCATAGGCCTGTTAAGTCGCTGATTGCTTACAGTTTGCACCATGTCGCATTTAACCCAACTAGTCGTTTGGGGGAAATGTTTTGCTGCTTTAATCACCCCCTCGGGTAACTCAACATGAAGGCCATTATGGAGTTTAGCGGGATCTTTTGTGGTCGAAATTGGAACAACAATACAGGCATTTCCATTCAGGCGTCCATTCAACACAACGACGAGTCTGCATTTAATCATTTCTGGGGGGATGTGAGCATCAACAGCGGTTGAAACAATATCCCCTTTCTCATCTTTCAAGTAGTTTCCGTAGTTGCACGTGAGAATTTGACCCACTTTAGGGGAGAAATTTATCGGCATATCAAAGCCTTCAGGTAGTCGAAAATAGAACATACATTACTACACAGAATAGGCTGGGTTCTACATGGCGTATCTAATTCTATGATCATGAGGGACACCACTCCTAGCTTGGACAAAATTACCTGAATATCCAGGCTGGTACGGATTAATGCTGCAGCGGCGCAGTTTAGGCTGAAAGTGACCCAATTTCTTTACGGCATAGCTGGATCTGGTCAAGAATTCCTGAAAAGTGGTGTGCTGGACAGAATGACGGTAACGTCCAAGTACGCGGGGAGTTAACATTGGGTCGTAAAAAGGCCGCTTGCGGCCTTAAGATATAATCATTAAGAACAAACCTTTAGGCGAAAGTTTCACCACCTCCGATTTCTTCTTTCACCATATCCGGATTTTTGAACCAGTATCGTGCTTCCGCGTAGTTGCCTGTATCGATTGCTGCGATGACATGAACCAATCCAGCTATGGCGGTTTGACTCGACATTTCTTCGTTTTTATAGCCATCAAGCGCGACTTTGAGCAGTTTTTCTAAACCTTCATGGTCGTCGTCAGTTAAATATTTTTTAGTCATAATAAAGCCCTGATTTATTGGTTAGTGGAGACAAAAATATTGGTATAAATCAGTGAGATTCAAGGTTGTAAGTGCGTCAAAAAGTGCTAATTCCAGTTATCTAGCAGAATTGGGAACGTCCGGGCTGGCACGGAGTAATGCTGCTATGGCTCAGTTTTGGCTAAAAGCGGTCCAATTACGTTACGGCATGGCTGAATCTGTTCAAGAATTTCGGAAAAGTGGTGTGCTGGACAAAATGACCTGAATGTCCAATGTGGTGAGGGAATTAAACGAGGGTATTAACAAGCCGTTTGCGCGGATCACATCTTCTCTCTGCGTATCAATTAATTAACTCACATTCTAATAAAAGCAAGCTTTCTTTGAGGTCAGCGATAGTTAGTTTGTTATGATCGGCTGAGAGTGCCATACAAAAATCATGGTTCTCGTTTTCAAGAGTAAAATCCTGGCAAATTTTCATTTTATCAAATGATGTAAATATCTTAGTGATTGCGTTTTTTTTCAAGTAATCTTTATAATATTCTTGAATTTTTTTCTTAAAAAATCCATATCGGCGGTTGTTTTTATCATCGTTTTCTCCTTTTAATTTTTTCCTGATTAACCTGAGGATGGCCTGATAGTATCAGGTCAAATCCAGCACAGTCACTAAAACTAGACAGAATGAGCTGTATGTACAATTTTACGCGAGGATTACGTAACCGGGCGGTATGCCAACAGTTCTGCGATCGGCGCCAGCTGGCGCCACGCAAATCTGGCTGCATTTCTGATGCTGGCCGCGCAGCTGCGTCCTAATGCCTAGACTTTCTAGTCATACTCTTAAAACAAAAGTCGTACCGAAATAACTGTTCTATCCATTTTAAAAATCTATTTCGCCATTATTACTTTTGTTTAAGTCAAATCTACGCGGATACTCTATTTCCATATCTGTCCCCCAGAACCGTACAATCTTATTTTCACCAGGTTGATAGCAATCTGTAACTATGAACTCGAATTCTTCAAATATCATATCTAGCTCTGACCAGGCGTTTCTCGCATCCCCATGAAACCATTCAGACTCACCTTCATCATAGAAAGATATCCTTCCGACAGATGCGGCAAGTTGCTGATGGATAGCACTTTCTAACATCCTTATTTTAATATTTAGTGACGCTGGCACAAAATAAGCTACTTGCAACGCTAGCGTTGGATCTCCGGTTCTGATGTCTTTCATACGCTTGACAGGATGTTGTATTGTTTTACCGACTTTGAATCTATTGATATCTGTTCCACTCATCAGGACATATATCCAGGAGCCATGCTCTTTGTTTAAAAACTGATGCGACATGATTTTTATCTCTTATTTAGGAAAATATAATTTTTTATGCGGTTAGGCATGAACTTGTAAGCAGAACTGGACAGAATCACCGGAACGTCCAGGCTGGCGCGGGGATTGAATAAATGGCAAGAAAAAGGCTGCTTACGTGACCTCTCAGAACCAAGTCAGCAACGAAAACACTGACATCCCCAGAGCAGCCAGAGTACCGAGACTGCTCAGTAAGCCTTTACAGAAAACAGAAGTACAGGTGAACATCAAGATACCTAATATTATGTAAGTGCTAATTTCAGCTTCATTACCAGACATTCAACCCTCCGCTTAACAAGATAACAAGATAACAAGATAACAAGATAACAAGATAACAAGATAACATCTTCGTAAGATATTAACTTGCTAAGTATTATTTCATTTTTGCTCTTTCAATCAGCTCCGCCACTTCCTCCTTAGATAACTTGTCTAGCCCCATGATTGCCGCTCTTACAACATCTGAACGATTAGCCCTTGAACGACCTGAAAGCGCCTCATCCCTTATCACATCATCAATTGCTTTAAGGTTCTCAGCAGACAATGAGATGCTCACTGGTTTGGCTTTTGTTAAAGCAGATTTTTTCAGAGCTGGCGAGGTAGTAGTTGTATTAGCGGAACCGCCGCTAATAAAAGACTGCTCGTCTCGAACTGGCGTGTTGGCTCGGTTTCTCAAAGAATAATCTCCTTAACAAGTGATTCGATTTCTTCCTGCGCCCTGGTATTGTGAGTTTCAAATATCGTCAAAGATTCGGCCCAGGCATCACGGTGTGCTTTACGATCACATACTCTTGATTGTGCCAATTTCATTTCAGGAAAATCCAAAAGAACATCTGCTGCTTGATTCGCCTCGTTCACAAACATATTGGTCGGTGCCATGTTTAAGACGAGGTAACCATGAACTGTTTCATTGAAGTCTTTTGCTGCCGTAAATACAGAGCACGTATGTGGCACTACATCCAAATCCATCTGCGATGGACGAAGTGGAGAGATGAAAACATCCGCAGCCATAAGGCCACTTCGCATCTCTGAACTATCGCGTCCCGCACAATCCGCAATTACATAGTCATAGGATTTCTCATGTTCTTTCAACATGGCTTTGATGTTCCCTGTAGCTCCGGTAACAGGGATATGAGGCATACTTTCCGGGCGGTTGTTATACCAGGTTAAGACTGATTTTTGATCATCAGCATCAACGATTATGACTCGTTTACCCAGCTTAATTAGGTATGAGGCTATAGACACAGCCAACGTACTTTTCCCTACTCCGCCCTTTTGACTTCCTAAAACGATAATCATATGTCCACCATTGTTAACTTAATAAGTTGTTATCATAATTTAAACCTAATCGTGAAAAAATCAATACCTTCACAAGATGTTATCTTAATAAGATAGCATGATGTTATCATGTTAAGAGGTTATCTTGTTATGTTATTGGGTTGAGATTTTACTAGTGAAAGTGTTATCGATAAGCACATAAAATCTGGCTATTAATTTGAGGTATGTATGGAACTTGTCTGGAAAGATAATCCGAGAGGTCAGTTTTTTCGGCACTTGAGTTTTGCTGAACGTGAGGCAATTTTGCACGTGTTTAGCCAGCAGGGGAAACCCGCTCAGGCTGATTTAACACTCTCTAACAACATTCTAGAGGAAATGGACAGAAGAGAACTTCTGCTGCTTTGCGACTGCGTAGAACCAAAGTTAGGTGAAGCAGGTCCCTATAACTGTGAAGTCATGAAAACAACCTTAAGACATCTTTCAACATCACGGCCGCACAGTGAAGCCTGTCCATTGAGCCGCCTCAGGAAGGAGAGAAACGGCGAACGAGCACCGACAGAAGGAAAAACAAGTCCCCTGAATCCAGTCGGAGAGCAGGACTGGTTACCTGACCGGAACGAGAAACAAAATTCAGGAACAAAAACTGTTCTCACAAATACTGGCAGGGTCAGGAGAAAACCGCTGAAGCCGGTTCCCGCCCTCGGAAGAAAACTTCTTACACTGTTACAGGGCGCTGGTTTAAATCAACTCGAACTGTCCGGGGGAGATTGCCCGACCGGACTTGTGAAGGCAATCGAAGAGTTGAAAGATGTGCTTGATAACAGCACCATGATGAACAGCATTCCGCTTTCTGCTGTGGTTTCCTGTACCCCTTGGTTATCTAATGAACGAATAGATCTAATGCTTTCCCAGCTTGAAGAAAATCCTTTGATAGATGGGAAGAAGAAAGAACTGTGCGTGTATATCGTAGGTGTCGCCACGGCGGTTTCAAGAGAAGAGGTGACGTTCAGTATTCGGGGTAAGCCCATAACACACCGACCTGCGGCAAGAGTGAAAATTAACGGGGAAACAATCTATAACGCCGGCAGCAGAGCTCCGTACTGGGCCATTCTGGAATACCGGCGGGGCAGGGATGGGGTAGTCTACTGCCACGATGGATATGCGCATGCGGCATATTCTCTTGATAACCCAATTCCAGTCGACAGCAATAAGGAACGGGATACGCTGAAGGTCATCATCAATGCGTGCCGGTATGCGGCTAGTACGACAAATCGCCCTCAAGCACTCAGCCTTATCAAACCCCTTTTTTCAATGAAAAGCGTCAAGGATGAAACTGAAGAAATCATCCATCCCGATTTCGTTCTTAATGTCATACCGAAAGGCAAAAGCAGCGTGGCCACTTTGATCATAGAAACGATGGGTTATGACTCTGAAGAATACCTTCAGCGTAAAACCGTTACGCACAAATGGATGGCTCAGGAAGGGATATTACTCACCGATCCGCCGGACTGGCCCAAACCTACACAGAAAACATTCAACAGTTATCTCCTGTCGCATATTTTTAAATGTGGCTAAGCAACCAGCCTCATGTGTGGGAATATCGGCCAGGAGAATTACTTCCATGAAGTTATCTGTGACAACTTGCCCTCAGAACATAGACCACTCCGGGCAAAGGAGGGAGATGGAAGACGGATTTGTGACATCCAGCCCTCAGAAATAAAGGTTCTGTGACAAACAACCCTCATCTAACCGTGACAATCTGCCCTCAAAACTCATAACTTCGTACAGAGGGCCGTATAAGGTGCCTGGGAAAGGTCTAATGGGGGAATAATAGTGACAATTTGCCCTTTAATTTGAGGGCAAACCGTGACGATCCACCCTCAATTTGTGACAGATCACCCTCTGTTTATTCTATTGAAATTGAGGTTATATCGCTGAATGAAAAGACAATATGTGTTGTCTGGCGTCCTTTCTTTTTCTCAATGTAAGACAAACGCATTGGCGTTCTGCTGTTAATTTCTTCTACGCTGGCCTGAAGGAAACGACGGCGGAAATCCGGCATTCGCTGATAACTTTGCGGTAGCTGATACCGCTCCATAATCCACTCAACCTTAAGCGATACAACACCCGAGCCATCTGCTTTCCTGTACTGACAAAGTGACTCATATAGCCGCATAGCATAGGGATTAGTGATCTCTTTCGTTTCGCTGAGCCTGAACTGAGTAAAGCGGTTCTGCAGGCCGATGAAAAAAGGAATCAGGTAGGGATTGATGTGAACGCTGTAGAGACCACGTGATGGACTGTGGGCACGTTTAATGAACCAGGGGAACGACTCGTATCCCTTCTCGCCACCTGAGTCTTCTTCCGGGCGATAAAATACAACCTCTTTGCCGGCAAAACCTTTTAGAGCCTGACGAATATCCTTACTGGCTTCAGCGGAAGTAAGACCAAAAGTTGAAGCATACTGAGCAACCTGGATTTCACAAATGCCGTCATGTTCCTGAAGAGTCCCGTCAGATTTACGTATCTGGTCCACGAACAGATACAACATACGCTTTTGGTCACGGGAAAGACTATATGCAGCCTCCGTTAGCTCATTAGACTGTACGATTCGCGGGCTGTTTTTGCGTTTTCTATGGTTTATTACCGCAACTTCAGTCATGACAGATCCATGTTATATGTGACAGGTTTTTAGATTGTCACACTATCCGAAAAAGAGTCAACAGGCATGAATAACTTTGTGAGTACGTTCATTTCTTGAGGGCAATTTGTCACAGGGTTAAGGGCAAAATGTCACGCTTATATGGGGGTGTTGAGGGTAATTTGTCACAGACAAAGGGCAGTTTGTCACACTGATCGTCCTGAGAGCCGCGCCACTACTGGGATGAGAGGCCGTCTAAAAAGGTAAACCTAACAACCTATTTAAAAATGATCTTATAAAAATAAGCCCGTGGATAAGTGGATAACGCAGAATCACTGTCAATTCAGCACTGTGAGTAAGCAGATAATGTTCGTTCAGTTCCCTGGTGCTTCCTCGCTCACTCGCGGGCCTTGCCCGGTCGTTCGGCTGCGGCGAGCACTGCCGGCCTCTTAAAAGCAGAATTTAACTGATCCTCGCGATGGGAATATCTTTCCAGCGGGTTGTATACGCCGGAGAAAGCAGGTCACGTTTCATTTGCCAGGCTGGCGCGATACCGCGACCGGCAAACCAGACATGTCCCTTTCCGGAGTGATTGATACCATCGAGAACCTTCATCAGTTCAGCACTGTGGGGGCGGGGCGGGCGTTCGTCAAAGAGCTGCAGCTGCGACACGCCGGATGAGGTGAAATCGTTGAGCATCACGCCGGCCTTTGCATACCGGTGTCCATCCTTCCAGATACGCTCCAGAGCGGTTGTGGCGGCCGCAATAATGTCACGGGTATCCTGAGTCGGGGTAAGGAGCTTTTCCGTAGCCACGTTGCCGTAATAAGGCTCTTTAACGGCAAACGGGGAGGATTTTATAAAGACTGAGATATGCCGGCAGAACTGGCGTTCACCCCGAAGTTTCTCCGCTGCCCGTTCGGCATACTGACAGATGGCCTGGCGAAGCGAACACAAGTCCGTGATTTTCTCACCAAAACTCCGGCTACAGACGATCTGCTGTTTGGTGGTTGGAGCCTCTTCGAGCGCGATACAACTTTCACCGTTCAGCTCGCGTACCGTTCTTTCCAGCACAACGGAGAAATTTTTACGCACAAAGGTGGGGTTCGTCAGGGCCAGGTCCAGAGCTGTCCTGATCCCCAGAACATGCAGCTTTTTCGCGATACGGCTGCCGACGCCCCAGATCTCTTCCACGGGCTGCAGTGAGAGCAGTTTCCGTGTTCTGGCCGGATTTCCTGGCGTCAGGGCCAGCACCCCCCTGAACTGTGCCCATTCCTTCGAGGCCCACTGGGCAGATTTGGCCAGCGTTTTAGTCGGACCCATACCGACACCGATCGTCAGCCGCGTACAGTCGTAAACGTGCTCACGAAGTTGCCGGCCGAAATCTTCGAAGTCGATGCACCCGTCTATCCCTCTGATATCCAGGAACATCTCGTCAATCGAATACTGCTCAACGCGAGGGGCCAGCTCCTCGAGGCAGCTCATGACGCGGGCGGACATTGACGCGTAGAGCTCGTAGTTGCTGGAGAACGGGAAAATCTTCTCCGGGTAGCTTTCGTTTTTCATCTGGAACCAGGGGGTGCCCATCCGCACGTATTTTTTACTCTCTGCGCTGCGGGCGATTACGCAGCCATCGTTGTTGCTGAGCACCACAACAGGCTTACCTTTCAGGTCCGGGCGGAACACCCGTTCGCAGCTGGCATAAAACGAGTTCACATCGGCCAGGGCAAACATCAGTACATCTCCCGGGTCCGGTGAATGATATGGGTCACCACGCCGAAAATATCCAGCTCATCGGGATCGGGGTAGATAGGTGCCCATGCAGAATTCATCGGCTGCAGAACCAGTCGCGGCCTCAGAAGCAGGCGCTTGACGGTAAATTCTCCCTGCAGGCTGGCCACCACAATATCGCCGTGCTGAGGCTTTTCCGCGCTGTCGACGACCAGAAGGTCTCCGTTAAACAGGCTGCCATCTGACATGCTGTCACCGCTGGCGCGCAGATAGTAGGTTGCGCTCGGGTGGCGGATGCAGTAGTCATGCAAATCCAGATCTGACTCAACGTAGTCCTGAGCAGGACTGGGAAATCCGCAGTTGGCCAGATCAGAAAAAAAAGGGTGCGTTTGTGGAGGAATCTCTTTCCCCGGGCTGAGCAACTGTAGCTTCATGTATCCCTCACGACTTTAATTATACTGTTTTTTTATACAGTATATTCATGAGTCTTCGTTTAATCCAGTGCCAGTCCAGATTGCTCATTATGAGCATTCAGGAATACTCGATTCCTCCATCAATATCTTTATGGGTTATTTAATATGCTCAAAATGAGAATAAGCACTATTATTTATCCAATTTGATGTTATAGTGTGTATCACTTTGAGCATATTTAATGGAGCATAATGGTGAATATTTACTGCGACGATGGTTCAACTAATGTTAAGCTGGCATGGTTTGAAGGCGATGCACTGCGGACCTGCATTTCTGCGAACTCATTCCGGCATGGCTGGAAGGTGGCGGAATTCAGCGCAGCGACGTTTAACTATCAGGTAGGTGCGCTGAAATACACCTGGGACAGCGTCAGCCGCGACGCCATCCCGACGACGAACGTGGATTATCAGTACGGTGATCTGAATCTGCTGGCCGTTCATCATGCGCTGCTGAACAGTGGTCTTGAGCCGCAGCCGGTTAACCTGACGGTAACGCTTCCTCTCAGCGAGTATTACGATCAGGACTGCCAGCGCAATGAGGAGAATATCCGCCGTAAGCGTGAAAACCTCATGCGTGAGCTGACGCTGAATAAGGGCAGGGCGTTTACTGTTCAGAGTGTTAAGGTTATGCCGGAATCGTTACCGGCAGCATTCACCCGGCTCGCTGAGATCAAGCCCGGGCCGGATGAAACCACCCTCATTATCGATCTGGGCGGAACCACGCTTGATGCCGGCGTGATTGTCGGTCAGTTTGAGGATATCAGTGCGGTTCACGGAAATCCTTCAGTCGGTGTATCACAGGTTACGCGCGCAGCAGCAGGCGCACTGCGTGCTGCTGACAGCGAAACCAGTGCCCTGATTGCTGACAGCGTCATCCGCAACCGTGCTGACGGAGAGTATCTGCAGCGTGTCATCAACGATGCCGGTAAAATTGACTATGTCCGTACCCGAATTGATGAGGCCGTTGCTTCCCTGGCTGCCCGGGTGACCAGTGAACTCATCGCCTTCAGAAACGTGAACCGGGTATTTCTTGTCGGGGGGGGAGCTTGCCTGATTGAAGAGGCGATACGTCAGAGCTGGCCTCTGGCGGCTGAACGTATTGAGGTTATCGGTGATCCACAGCTGGCGCTGGCCAGAGAGATTGCCCTTTACAGTAAAGAGGACTAAACGTGCCTGACGGCCAGTATTCTTTCTATCTGCACAACGACGATCGCACGGATATCGCGGCGATGGCGACCATCAGCACCATCTCGCAGCCACTGCGGGGGGAATTCATCCGGACAGCCGCTGCCGCCGGCGCTGTGGCCTACCGGGCTGATGCCCGGCTACCGGCGCTGATCCCGGTGTTCTTTGACGGCCAGCTGAGCGCCGCCCGGCTTTGTGCCATGATGGCGCTGGTCTCCGGCACCTGGTCGGCACTGTCTGGTTTACCTGACGAGCCTGATAGCGGCGTGCCGGCGCAGACCATCACGCCTGACGCGGACTCACGGCGCCGGCGTTATACACTGGCCCTTCAGGATGACCGGAGCAGTGAGCGGGTTGAAGAAATACTTGCAGGCGTATCATCCCGGCTGCGTGGCGACCTGTTGAGAAACCTCATCATTTCAGGGCTGGCGCTCCATACAACAGCACCTGAGCTGCCGCGTCTGCTGACCAGTATGCCGGTACCACCGGCCACCGCTGGCGAACTGCTGAATCTGGTCGGTCAGGTCGCTCAGCTTGTGCCGGTGGGGCTAAACACTGCTGCAGTCAGCGCGCATGAGAAGCCGGTGTCGCCTGTGAGAGCTTCACCCGGTGCGGAAACCAGCGGAATAAAGAAAAACATGCGGCGTGCATTTGGAGATTAAACGTGTCAGTGATCAAGAGAACCGCAGAACACCTTATTCATCGAATTTTGCGAGCCAGAAATATTCCGGAAGAGAAGTGGCCAGAGCTCGTGAAAAAGACCGGGCGGGGCATGATCCTGCTGGGCGTGGCATCAGTCGTCCCGCTGCTACTCGCTGATGAGGTATCCCTGACGGTGACAATTGTGCTGCAGGTAGCTTACGCCTGTCTGATGTGCCTCGGGGTTATTCTGGCGCTTGACAGCAAAAAGACTGAGAAACACTTCTGAAGGAAGATTCATGAAACTTGAAGACCTGAAAGATGAAGACCGGGAGCTGGTAGTGGTGGCCTTGCAGGCGCTGCATCGTGAGCGGTTAACGGCTTCCAATGCGGCTTTTACGTTCTGTCAGCTGGCCGGAAAGACCCCACCTCCGGATGATATCTTCGGGCTGTATGAAACGCGGGACGCGCTGCGTCGTATTGGTGCCGCTCCCGCGCGATAAATGCGGCATAAAAAAACGGCAGGAAGACATCTCATCCCTGCCGTTAAAGTGTGCTGCATAATTTTTCGGCAAGTATAGGCTCTGAATGTGTGATGTAAATCACGAATAATGGTAGGCCACTCGACCGCTGCCTTCAGATTTTCCCCGCCGTGCCTTCACGCTACCCCGGCCGCTGCGCCTGCAAGGGAAGCTAAACGCCTCCGTCTTCACCCGTTCGCACCCTTTACGGTGCATTCAGCCCGTAAAGGCCTTGCGCTGCGGCCTGTGACGTCGCCCCTGCATGCTCCGCTAATAGCCGGGGTTTTGTGTCGGCACGGCGTGAGATGGCGCCGGATGCTGAGGACACAACCATGTTCAGACTGACCTGTATTAATCTTGATTCGGGCGAGTTCGCGCTCTGTATTAATGGCCACGTTATTGCCAGTGCAGATAACAGCCACGACAAATTATTTGTGGGGGAGCTGCACGAGACGCTTTCCCGACTGCCGGGGGTACAAACGGATATGCTGCTGCATACGGTACCGGAAGAGGATGACTGGAACTGGAGCGACGTCGTGGCCAGCCTGCTGGCGCCCGTACCCGTGTCCCGCTGTGATATGACCGTGGCCGGGATGATGGCGCGCCTGCAGGATTATGTGCCTGATACACCCTGTATGGGTACCTTCTGGCTGGCAGAAGATTTTCTGGGGCTCGATGACGGCCTGACGGAAAAGGAAGTTACGCAGGCCATGCACATCGCCAGTGACGGCCATGACGCGGCGATTGGGTTTAACTGGGATACGCTGCAGTACGCCATTGATCGCGTTAAAGCTCGCTAAAAAAAAGAGGACGCCATCCGGGGGAGGGGCGTCCTCAAATCACACTACTCATTAAGGTTGATAACTGAACAGACGTTTTCAGTGCTGAGAATCACACAGTTACGGTACCTCCGCACCTCCCAAATATGGCAAAGGATGTCGGTTCCCCTCCGCTTCTTTGCCGCCTGACCGGCGGCGACGCTCCCCGCCGTGCCTTCACGCTAACCCGGCCGCTGCGGCCACAAGGGTTCACTCCGTCGTCGTCCTCGCCCGTTCGCACCCTTCACGGTGCATTCAGCCCGTAAAGGGCTTGCGCTGCGGCCTGCGGCGTCGCCCCTGTGTCCTGCGCTTTCCGCCGGGTTTTTGTGGCGGCACGGCGCAACAGGGTGCCGCATATCAGAGAGGAGTGTGCTATGTCCCGTTTTATCCTGGGTGATTCCGTGCAGGTTATGTCCCGTTTTCCGTCCCGTGCCGTCGATTTTATCCTGACCGACCCGCCGTATCTCGTCGGCTATAAGGACCGCAGCGGGCGCACGCTTGCCGGCGACAACACGCCGGAATGGCTCCAGCCGGCCTGCCATGAAATGTACCGCGTGCTGAAGAACGACAGCCTGATGGTGAGCTTCTACGCCTGGAATCGTGCCGATCTGTTTATCAGCGCCTGGAAAGCGGCCGGCTTTCGCATCGTGGGGCACGTCGTCTTTGCCAAAACCTACGCCTCAAAATCCACCTTTTTAGGGTACACGCATGAGAATGCCTATCTGCTGGCCAAAGGACGTCCGCGTACCTCGGACCGCCCGATCCCGGACGTGATCCCCTGGAAATACACGGGCAACCGCCACCATCCGACGGAAAAACCGGTGCAGAGCCTACGCCCGCTGATTGATTCCCTGACGAAACCCGGCGCCATTGTCCTGGACCCGTTCGCCGGCAGCGGCTCCACCTGCGTGGCGGCGGCGGAACTGAGTCGTCGTTATATCGGCATCGAGCTGCTTGAGGAATACCACGCGGCCGGGGTTCGCCGGCTGGCACAGGTAGAGCGTGCGAGAAAAATGCCGGCCGCCAATGACGGTGACTATTACCCTGGCTTCCCGGAGGCGGCATGAACTATCCGGGGCTGGAACGCCTGCGCACGGACGTGGCCGCCCTGAGCAACGCCATGTGTGATGTGCGGATGCTGCTGAACCGCCTTGAGTCGCAGCACCGGCACGATGCCGCCACGCTGGCAGAGCGCATGGCCGCCCAGACCCTGCGCCGCATCAACGCCCTGTTACTGGAGGCGTACCGCGAAGCCCTGGTGCTGGACGAAACCTTTCAGGACTGACTGACCCGCCGGGCGAAGGCCCGGCCTGTTTAACCCAGAAGAGAGAAGAAAATGTACGGAACCCGCGAAGAACTTTGTGTGCAGCTCAAGAAAATGTTTACCCGTGACGAACCCCTGATCCTGCTGGTCTGGACGGAGGAGGGGATGCGCGAGGCGTGCCGGGACCATCACCCGGCCCCGGATGAAACGGAAGTCAGGGCGCTGATGAAAGCTATGGGTGAGCGAAAAATGGCTGACTATCACCGATCCGGTATGACATGTGCCGGCGTGAGCGAGCTGCTGACCCGCCAGCGCGAAGCGGCAGTGCAGGTAAGTGTTCCGGCGGCACTGCTGTCACGGGTTCTCAGGGATTATGAATGTGAGCTGGAGCACCGCGCGGGTCAGGCATGGGAAGCCGGCAGGACAGAGCCTTTGTCAGTTCAGGAGGCCAGAAACGACGTCTACCGGCTGAAAGAAGCGCTGGCTGCCTGAAGACGGGCCGGGGGAACGCCCCCGGCTCACCGGTGGCCATCCACAGCGAAAAAGGAAGTCAGTGCCTTCCGCCTTTATCCGCCGCCACCCTCCGGGCCGCGTCGGGACAGTGAAACTCCCCTGATGCTGCGTGCGGCGACGGCATACGCCGTGACTTCACTGTAGCCCGGCCGCATCGGCCACAAGGGTTCACTTCGTCGCCGTCCTCGCCCGTTCGCACCCTTCACGGCGCATTCAGCCCGCGAAGGGTTTGCGCTGCGGCCTGCGGCGTCGCCCCTGCGTCCTCCGCTTTTCGCCGGTCTGTCGTGTCGTCACGGCGATGCCGGAACCGAGAATATGTTAACCGTGGAGGATGTATGAACCTGACCCTGACCCGTTGTGATGCCGTTCGTCTTGAGGGCGCGCAGCGTCTGACTTTTCTGCCTGATGTGTTTGGTGGCGATTTTCTGATGTCTGAAGCGTCCGTGTATGCCTACGCCAGCCGTTACTGCCCCGAGTACGCGGGGGGATTCTGGCAGTTTTACCGCCTGCCGGAGGGCGGCGGTTTTATGGCACCGGACGTGGAGACCCTGACCCTGTGCAACCCGGAAAACTGGTTCGAGCAGACCGTCAGTGGAGAGGTGGCGGGGATCATCCTCACGGCGATGGTACTGAATCACCGGAGCTGGCACCACAGCCATCATGACAGGGAGGAGCTGTGCCGCCACTTCTGCCGCCGCCATGAACAACTGATGGCATTTGCCGACAGCCACCCGGAAAGTGCCACCATCTGGCGCGCGCTTGACTGAATAAATACGGGCGGCGGTGCCGCCCGGTTAAAGGAAAAAACATGATTGGTACAGTTAGCGATATTGCGAACGCACTGCTGGAAAATGCCCGGGGGAGTGACGAACAGATCGTGTGCGCCGTCTGGCGAAAGGAAGACATACGGCATGTGACGGGTGAATGGGCGCTGAATGAGGAGGAAATCAGGACGGTACTTGAGAGGCTCAATGCGGAGCTGGAATACGGTGCGAATACGTCGCTGATACAGAGCATCGCAGAAGGCGTGCGGGAAGAGCAGCGGGATAACAGGACGGTCACTGTTCCTGCCGCGTCTCTGGAGACGGTCATACAGCTGGCAGTCAGGGAGATGGAGCGTATTGCCCTGTGCGCCATTGATGGCGGGGGAGATGTCGGGGAGACCCTGCGTGACGAAAATGCGGTGATGCGCATCCTGCGGGAAGCACTGGATCAATAACACCACGCCCGGAGAGACTGTCTCCGGGAAGGCTGGCCTGCTTTGTCCGCTAACGGCACCGTCTGACCGCGCGTAAAAACCCTGTCACCCCTTCGGGCTGACGGCGGATGTCCCTGCGCCTGCGGCGCCGGCCCCACCGCCCTGAGACAGAATAACAGGTAGCCGGTGGGGCGTTGCTGAGGGCAAATTGTCACAGAAAATGACCTGCGTGGCGTGGCGTGGCGTGGCGTGGCGTGGCGTGGCGTGGCGTGGCGACTCTGAAACCCGATCAGCAATTTCCCCCGAAAACACCACAAAGACAACCATAACCAGAACCCGAATAACGAAAAAGAGCAGGGCACTGGCCCCCTTCGGCTCCTGACCCGCTGCGCGGTCCAGTCGTCGAGCCCCACTCCG
>ERZ773187.923-NODE-923-length-25184-cov-4.470094_pt1 | contig 25184 bp, 16 predicted proteins | sample MGYA00511242_ERZ773187 | MGnify/ENA primary metagenome ERZ773187 (study PRJEB29015, sample SAMEA2737744) | human gut metagenome | biome: human gut; feature: human-associated habitat; material: faeces | place: China | collected 2012 ... | reverse complement strand
GGGCTCGAACCCAGGACCCCAACATTAAAAGTGTTGTGCTCTACCTGCTGAGCTACTGAATCAATCCTTATTTGCGAATCAGTTATTTCCTGATTGCGGGTGCAAAGGTAGTTACTTTTATTTAATTTGCAAGTGTTTCGTAGAAAAAAGTTCCAATTATTTTTCCTCTTTATCGCTTGTTTCTTGATTATCAGTAGTTTCTACTTCATCATATTTTATTCTTTCTTTGTTGATAATAAAGCGTTGATAGTAGGAAAGCATCAAAGTAGTCAGAGGCAAGGCAATGATCATGCCCAGCATTCCCATTAATGAACCCCATATAGAAAGGGATAAAAGGATGATGGCAGGATTCAGCCCCGTAATCTTTCCCATGATTTTGGGGACGAGGAAAGTATCCTGTATAATTTGGACGATGGCGAAGACTGCCAGTGCGCATGCAATGATAATCCAGAAATTCTCTCCCGTATCGGCAGCTTTAAGGATCGCCAATAGGACCGTAGGGAGGAAACCGATGATTTGCAGGTAAGGAACCATATTAAGCGCTCCAATGAAAAGCCCTAGAGCGATAGCCATCGGAAAATCGATAATAAGGAAGCCTATACTGAACAGAATCCCCACACAAAAGGCAACCAGTGCCTGACCACGGAAATACCGATTCATGCCGTCCTGTACATCATGTACGAGGTTGGATGCGAAGGTACGATACTTGTTGGGCAGCAGATGCAGCCATCCTTCGGCTATGACTTCATAATCCAGCAATATAAAGATTACATATAGTAATATGATAAAGGAGGCGAGAATGCTGAACAGGATATTGAGCGACTCCGCAAGCAGGGCCCAAACTCTGGGCACTGTATCTTTGATGGCTGCAAGAATATTCTCTTCGCTTAATATACGGTTGAGCGCCTGAAGATCAATATTCTCATGAATGAATTCGGAAAGATTCTTGGGCACATTATTCCCGGCTCCATTGGTGAGGTAGGTTACCAGTAAGTCATTCATCCTGCCTATTTCCGAAATCATGGGAGGTACCAACAGATAAAATAAGGATACTCCGACAAGAGTGATCAGAAACAAGGAGCAGAAGATAGAAACAATACGGCTCTTTAACCGTAGCTTATACTGGAAAAACTTGACTAACGGATAAACCATGTAGGCGATCAGCCAGGCTATAAAGAAAGGTAATAACACTCCGCTGAGCCGTTCCACAAGCATTAGTATCCCTACCACCAGTACACATCCGATGGAACCACGTATAAAACTGTCGAATGTTATCTTCTTTCTTTCCATATATGTTTTAAATAGAGTTTATATCTTCTGTCCGTCCTCTCCCCGTGCACGGAGGTAGCACTCCCTGCAAAGCGGCTCGTATTCGGCTGTCTCTCCTAGAAGTACCTGCTTGTCATTCTTGACGGTACGATGAGAGAAAGATGCCAGATCACCGCACTTCACGCAGATCGCATGAACTTTGGAAACTTCATCGGCAATGGCACATAATTGAGGCATCGGTCCGAAGGGATTCCCTTTAAAGTCCATATCCAGTCCGGCGATGATGACACGGATGCCGTTATTGGCAAGCTGCCTGCATACGTCAATCAGTCCGTCATCAAAGAACTGTGCTTCGTCGATGCCGACTACATCTATTTCAGAAGTGAACAACAGGATACTAGCCGATGAATCGATAGGGGTGGACGCGATGGAATGACTGTCGTGTGATACCACGTCTTCTTCCGAATAACGGGTGTCGATGGCCGGTTTGAATATCTCTACACGCTGGCGTGCGAACTTGGCTCTCTTCATCCTACGAATCAATTCCTCCGTCTTTCCGGAGAACATTGAACCGCAGATTACCTCTATTCTACCTCTTCTTCTGGTCTCTTGTATGTGGTCTTCTGAAAATAATACCATGTGATTTTGTGTTTTCTTGATTAAATAATATGCGGACAAAGGTAAGCAATTCAATGTGCAAGAACTGTTAAATTATCCATTATTTTAAGTTATTGCATAAATTATTCCTACATTCGCACCATAATAACAATGGATGGAAATGAAACAGAAGCTATTAACAGATATTGAGCTGGATGTTCATGAGCTGAAGCTACTCATGAATACGTTTTCTAAAGAGCCGACTCAGACTTTGTCTGAACTGTTGAAGCGGAGCATCCTACGTATGCAGGAGCGTTTGGAACAGTTGTCGGAAGAGATAAGTGCTGTGCCGGTGGAAGCCTCGCCTTCTCCTGTAGCGGAAGCGGAAAGTGAAGCCCCCATTGTTGAAGAACAAGCCCCTGTAATAGAGGAAGTTGAATGTCCGGTGATAGAAGAGAAGGTCGTGGAAGAGAATGAAGCGACAGCACCGGGAGAAGATGAACCTGTGATAGTACAGGAACCGCAGACTGTTGTGGAAGAAGCAGTAATTGAGGAACCTGTTGTCGAAGACGAAATGGAAGAGAAAGAAGCGGAAGATGAGTCGGAAGACGACGAATCGCTTCTGATAGAGGAGCCGAAAACTGCCGTATTGGGCGAAAGCATAAAGATGGCTGCCGGATTACGTCATTCCATCAGCCTGAATGATTCTTTCCGTTTCTCGCGTGAGATATTCGGCGGAGACCCCGAACTGATGAACCGTGTTATCGAGCAGATATCAGTCATGAGTTCTTATAAGACTGCCGTGGCATTTCTTGCCTCGAAAGTCAGCGTAAACGAAGAGAATGAGGCGATGATCGACTTTTTGGAGTTGCTAAAAAAGTATTTTAATCAATCAGCATAAAAGTTTATGGGAAAGTTATATGTAGTACCTACGCCGGTAGGAAATCTAGAGGACATGACCTTTCGGGCAATCAGGGTGCTGAAAGAGGTCGATCTGATTTTGGCAGAGGATACACGTACTTCCGGTATTTTGCTGAAACACTTTGAAATAAAGAATGCAATGCAATCCCACCACAAATTTAATGAACATAAAACGGTGGAAAGTGTTGTTAATAGAATAAAGGCAGGTGAAACCGTGGCATTGATTTCGGATGCCGGAACACCCGGGATTTCTGATCCGGGATTTTTGGTAGTCCGCGAATGTGTGCGCAACGGTATCGAAGTGCAATGTTTGCCGGGAGCGACAGCTTTTGTTCCGGCATTGGTAGCATCGGGACTGCCGAATGAAAAGTTCTGCTTCGAAGGGTTCCTCCCTCAGAAGAAAGGACGACAGACACGACTGAAGGCATTGGCAGAAGAACATCGTACTATGGTGTTTTATGAATCGCCTCACCGCTTGTTGAAAACGTTGACACAGTTTGCCGAATATTTCGGCACTGAACGTCAGGCAACCGTGTCTCGCGAAATTTCCAAACTCCACGAAGAAACCGTTCGGGGAAGTTTGGCGGAATTGATAGAACACTTTACCGCTACCGAGCCCCGGGGCGAGATTGTGATAGTATTAGCAGGAATAGACGATTAAAATAACTTCATTTAAAAACGTAAAACGTAAACGTATGAAAAAGTTAGCAGTTTTATTTATGTGCGCAGCCATGTTGGCTTCGTGTGACTTTAAAGGTGGAAGCAAAGACCTTAAGGCTGAAAATGACTCTCTTTTAATGGAATTGACACAGCGTAACGCTGAATTGGATGATATGATGGGAACTTTCAATGAAGTGCAGGAAGGATTCCGTAAGATCAATGCTGCCGAAAGCCGTGTGGACTTGCAGCGTGGTACTATTACCGAAAATTCAGCCAGTGCCAAGCAACAGATTGCTTCTGACATTGAATTCATCTCCAAGCAAATGGAAGAAAACAAAGCTCAGATTGCAAAACTGGAAGCTCAGCTGAAAAACAGCAAGTACAACTCTACTCAGATGAAGAAAGCTGTAGAAGCTCTGACTGCTGAATTAAAAGCGAAACAACAACGTATCGAAGAACTTCAGACAGAACTGGCATCTAAGAACATTCGTATCCAGGAACTGGATGCAGCTGTCAGCGACCTGTCTGCTGCCAAAGAATCTTTGGCTGCCGAAAACGAAGCGAAAGCTAAAACCGTTGCCGAACAGGATAAGAGTCTGAATGCCGCATGGTTCGTATTCGGAACAAAATCAGAGTTGAAAGCCCAGAAGATTCTTCAGAGCGGTGACGTGCTGAAGAGCGCTGATTTCAACAAGGATTATTTTACTCAGATCGATATCCGTACAACAAAAGAAATCAAGTTGTACTCCAAACGTGCTGAGTTGTTGACTACTCATCCGACAGGTTCTTATGAACTGGTGAAAGATGACAAAGGTCAGCTGACTTTGAAAATTACTAATCCTGCCGAATTCTGGAGCGTATCCAGATACTTGGTTATTCAGGTAAAATAAGGTAGACATACCTGGTTAGAATTGCCAATGTGCTGATTCCTGAATTCAAGAAATTAGCACATTGGCTTTTTTATTTCTCATATTATATATATCACGGAGCCAATGAAATATAAAAATCTCTTTTTTGACCTGGATGACACCATCTGGGCTTTCTCACGAAATGCACGCGACACCTTTGAAGAAGTATATCAGAAATATTCATTTGACCGCTATTTTGATTCATTCGATCATTATTACACACTGTATCAACGACGCAATACTGAACTCTGGCTTGAATATGGAGAGGGAAAGGTGACAAAGGAGGAACTGAACCGCCAGCGTTTTTTTTATCCCTTACAGGCAGTAGGAGTGGAGGATGAGGCTTTGGCAGAACGTTTCTCGGAAGATTTCTTTGCCATTATTCCTACCAAAAGCGGCCTGATGCCCCATGCCAAAGAAGTGTTGGAGTATCTTGCGCCGCAATATAATCTGTATATCCTTTCCAATGGTTTCCGCGAACTGCAGTCGCGCAAGATGCGTTCGGCAGGAGTAGATCGTTATTTTAAGAAGATCATTCTTTCGGAGGACCTCGGCGTATTGAAACCCCGGCCCGAAATCTTTCATTTTGCTTTATCTGCCACCCAGTCCGAGTTACGCGAATCGTTAATGATCGGTGACAGTTGGGAAGCCGATATTACCGGAGCGCATGGGGTAGGCATGCATCAGGCTTTCTATAATGTGACGGAACGAACCGTCTTTCCTTTTCAGCCTACCTATCATATCCATTCACTGAAAGAATTAATGAATTTATTGTAGGTTTTATGGATTAAGTCGTATTTTTGTTGCATCTAATAAATGTATAAAATACGATAACATCATGGATAGTACGCTTCTGCCATTTGCCTTACTTTGTTTTACTTCGTTCTTTACGCTGACCAATCCTTTGGGGACAATGCCGGTCTTTCTGACCATGACACACGGAATGACAGATAAGGAGCGACAGACTATTGTGCGCCGTGCCACCATCGTGTCGTTTATAACGTTGATGGTGTTTGTCTTTGCCGGGCAGTTCCTTTTCAAATTCTTCGGTATCTCTACCAATGGTTTCCGTATTGCCGGCGGAGTAATTATCTTTAAGATTGGTTTTGATATGCTTCAGGCACGGTATACTCCGATGAAACTTAAAGACGAAGAGATTAAAACCTATGCCGATGACATCTCCATTACTCCTCTTGGAATTCCGATGTTGTGTGGTCCCGGGGCTATCGCTAACGCTATCGTTTTGATGCAGGACTCTCATACTTACGCCATGAAAGGTATATTGATCGGAACAATCGCTTTGATTTATCTGTTGACGTTCTTCATTCTCCGTGCTTCCACCCGACTGGTGAAAGTACTGGGAGAGACCGGAAATAATGTGATGATGCGTTTGATGGGATTGATTCTGATGGTGATTGCAGTGGAATGCTTTGTGAGTGGAGCGAAGCCGATATTGGCGGATATTGTGAGAGAAGGGCTGAGCGGTATCTGCAAGTAGAAGTCTGTATTGTGGGGAGGAACAGATAAGATTACACTCATGTGTAAATTCGGAAATGGAAAATAAAAAGCGAGCCCGTTTAACTTTAAGCAGTTAAACGGGCTTGTTATTAAAATGGTTTCAGTGTATTAGTAGCCTTCGTTTTGTTTCAGCTTACCGTTAGATACATTGATCTCGGAAACCGGAATAGGCATTACGGTACGATAGTCGTCATAGTTGATCGGACCGGCCGGAACTTGGGCATTCGTTACTGCCTTTTTGTTTCTCCATGTATCCCAGGCGTTATGACCTTCACCATAAAGTTCCAGTCTGCGTTCTGTCAGAATATCATCGATAGTAACAGAAGCAACGTCTTCATAGTCGGCTATTCTTTGCTTACGCAAGTCATTGATATAGCTGGCAGGATCAGCACCACCTGCTTTTAATGCAGCTTCTGCGGCGATCAGATATACTTCGGACAGGCGGATTACTTTCGGATTATTTACATATATTTCTCCGTCGCGTCCCGGATACTTCTGGATATACCAGCCTTCGTTATCTCCACCGTCGCTTTCTTCAGCAATCAGAGTGCTGCGAACATCTTCCGGACGTTCTTGAAGGAAAGTTTTGAATCCCTCGGTGATACCGGCTTCTGCATAACCTTCGGCATGTGTGTAGAATCCGAGAGAGTTACGTTGTGCATTGTAGAGTGAGGTAATCAGGAACTCGAAAATGCTTTCACTGCTTCCAACTTTGGTCCATACTGTTTCGTATTCATCTCTGGTGTACAGCTTGTATGGAGATTTTTCGATTACATATTTGGCGTCCTCAAGTGCTTTACTGTTCTCATTCATGTAGAGATATGCACGGGCTCTCAGTGCACGGGCTCCCCAATAGTCGATATGACCGGCAGTTACTACCTTGCTGGTTTCTGGGAGATTATCCAATGCAGTCTTCAAGTCATCCAGTATGGTTTCGTAAGTTTTCGCAATAGTAGCTCTTTCTGCTGTATATCCGGATTCGAAAACTTCTGTAGACAATACGATACCCGGATCGCTGGCCTGTGCATTACAAGGAAGTTTAGCGAACAAGCGGGCCAAGTCAAAGTGGAAAAGTGCCCGCAAAGCATACAATTCGCCTACCTGAACATCAACTTCAGCTCCTTCCAGACCGGATTTCTTAACTCCCTCCAAAACTTTGTTTATTCTTGCCAGAGAAAGATAAAAGCGTTTGTAGAAATAGTATGAATCAGAACTATTCTTAGTAGCCTGGTAGGCATATACATCAACTGTTTGCTTATTGCTACCGATGGCTTTGAAGTCGCTGCCTCTTTGGTCGGCGTACAAGAAGAAATCACCTGCGTAGCTGCCACGTGGATTAGTTCCCGCGTCTATAGAAGAAGTCTGAGACTCATAAACACCGTTAACTGCAAACTGTAAATCTTCGAGAGTCTTAATAGCACCTTCTGAAGGCCATTCACTGGAAGGCACTTTGTCGAAAGTATCGCATGAGGATACTGCCAACGTCAGTAATAGAATGGGTAAATATATTTTTTTCATTATTCAGTCTGTTTATAGATTATAATTTGATATTAATGCCGAATACACAGCTTCTCAATGCCGGTGTATCTGCCTGACGATAACCATTGATCGCTACATCCGGGTCAATGTTTTTAGTCTTCGACCACAACATAGCCAGATTGTTTGCTCTGAAGTAGATGCGGAAGTTGGAAATGTGCTTCTTCAATACCGGCAGAGTATATCCTACTGTCATTTCTCTCAGACGAATATTGTCAGTCGATTTGATTGTGCGGCTTGAGAATCTGTCCCAGCGATAAGGGTTGGCATAGATAGGCATCGGGTTGTCTACTTTATCACCCGGATTTTTCCAGTAGTTTCCGGCTACATCTTCTGACAGGTTCATGGAACCGATTCTTACGCCATCATGATGAGAGAAATATCCCGGATAATCGAACATGTCACCACCAAACTGATAAGTGATCAGGAATGACAGGTCAAAGTCTTTGTATGTGAAAGTGTTGCTGAATCCACCGATAACATCAGGCAATGCTTTTCCTACAATTCCCTTACCTGCTTCGGAGTAGTCATTTACCACTCCCTTTGAGTGATCTTCAGGATCTAACCAGAATTCTCCCAAACCTGTTTCAGGATTTACACCTTTCCATTCGGGCAGATAGAATGTATACATTGACTCTCCCTCACGGTGCAGATACATTTCTCCGTCTCCATACTGGATATCTTTTCCTTCAGGAAGTTTGTCTACCAATGCACGTTGGTAAGTCAGGTTGAAGTTTGAAGTCCATGTAAAGTTCTTGTTGCTGATATTTTTAGAATTGAGTTCCAATTCGAAACCGTCGTTCTTCAATGCACCCAGATTTTCCCAACGGGAGTCAAAGCCGGTGATTAATGAAGTAGGTACTTCGAACAGCAAATCCGTAGTCTTCTTATTGTAATATTCCAGAGACAGATTTACGCGGTCGTACATATTCCATTCAATTCCCATATTGAAGTTCTTGGATTTTTCCCAGCTTAATTTGTCGTTTGCCATTCTTGACCAGTAAATAGCAGGAGCACTTCCGTATCCGGAACCTGTATACAGGTCCATGTAACCATAGTAATCTGAGGGCAAGTTACCGTTTGTACCATAAGATGCTTTGATCTTGAAGTCGGTAAATAACGGCATATCTTGCATAAATCCTTCTTTACTCATTCTCCATGCACCGGATACAGACCAGAAACTAGCCCAACGATTGTCTTCACTCAAACGTGACGAACCATCACGACGGAAACTGGCAGAAAGATAATACTTGTTATCATAGTTATAATTGCCACTTGCGAAATATGACATCATGCCGGCTCCCAAGGTTGAACTTGCAGCTTGGTCCGGTTGTCCGTTGGCCAATTCGGGATAGTGGCTTGAATAACGTTTGGCAACAGTTACAATCTGTAGCAGGTCTCTGTTTTCAACTTCGAAACCGGCCATCAAGTTCAGATTGTGCATATCTTTAAAAGTATCCGTGTAGTTTAATGTAGAAGAGCTGGTAGCTACGCGGCTTTCGAAGGTATAACGAGAACCCATTCCGCTGACGGAACCACCGTTAACACTGTTGCGATCCCAATATTCAAAGTGCTTGTTGTCTACATAGTCATAACCAAAGATAGAGTTAAGTGATAACTTATCACAGAATTTGATTGTTACATCTGCATTGGTCATGCTACGGAACATTTTGGTCTGAATCCACTCCAGAGCTGTATCGCTGTCTTTACCACCTAGCATCAGATGCGGGTTGGTAACTTTACCCCATGCTGCATTTTTATTATATGAACCATCTTCATTCTTTACCGGAGCAGTCGGGTCCATTGCGAATAAAATACCTATCGGAGAAGAAGTACCCATTCCTTGAGCCTGGTCTCCCTGATCGCGGAAACCATCTTGCGATGTAGCGGCTATCATTTGCTTGAGAGCTACGTTCAGCCAGTTATTTACTTTGTGATTAACGTTCAGACGACCGGAGATACGTTCGAAGTCACTACCAAGAACGATACCCTCGCTCTTATTGTAACCAACTCCGGCATAGAACTGAGTCTTTGACGAACCGCCGTTGATAGATATCTGGTGATCTTGAGTGAAAGCAGTACGATAGATTTCTTTCTTCCAGTTCGTATTTACTTTACCGGATGGGTCATGGATAAAGTCAGCAACAGTAGCCGGTGAGTCGAGCAGAGGAATGAACATATCACCTCCGTTATCGATGTTGTTCAATGCTGCTTGTTTGCTATCTGTTATTCCGTAAGTAACCAGACAGTTGGCTAATGATTCGCGAGTGTAGTCAATCAAGTCGGCTGATCCCATCATATTGAAAGCATTTACAGCCATCTTGTTCCAGCCTACTTCACCTGAATAGCTGACATTCGTTTTTCCTTCTTTACCTTTCTTTGTGGTAATGATGATAACACCGTTTGCGGCACGTGAACCGTACAATGAAGCAGCAGCGGCATCTTTCAGAACAGTCATGCTCTCAATGTCTTCAGGATTCAGTGTACTCAATACGCTTTGAGTCTTACCGTAGTAGTTCATGTCGTCATCAGCCTTTGTTACGACACCGTCAATAACATACAACGGGCTTTTAGAAGCACTGATAGAACCGACACCGCGAATGTTGATTTCGGCCATAGATCCTGGGTCACCAGTTGCTGAGGCTGTGCGCACACCTGCCATTTTACCGGACAATGCCTTGTCAAAAGATTCTTTGGAACCGGAAACGATTTTATCTGCCTTAATGACAGCAGCTGATCCTGTGAATGAAGACTTCTTCGCAGTACCATAAGCCACAACAATAACCTCATCAAGATTTTGTGCATCTGATTTCAGTGTAACTTTCACCATTGGCTTGATTGCCACTTCTTGTGTTTGCATACCAATATACGAAATCTGCAAAGTCTTTGCAGAACTTGGTACGTTCGCCAAATTAAAATTACCATCGATGTCTGTGATTGTACCTTGAGTAGTACCTTTTACCAACACAGAGGCTCCAACAACTGGTTGCCCATCTTCTTCAGAAATCACAACGCCTGTGACTTTCTGAGTCTGAGCAGTTACTAGGCTTATGCCCACAAAAAGGCATGCCAATAACAGCATTAATTTTCTTTTCATAAATTCTCTCTTAAAGTTCAACTTTACATTAATTGTCTCTATACTCTAACAAGTTGCAAAATTATTAATAAATATGAAACTAACAATTAATTTGATAAAAAAAGGTTGTATATATAACATATTGTTATTTATAACATCGAAAATATGCTGATAAACATCTTTATTTGCTATAAATATTGTGATTTATCAAGCATGAAATGTCACTTTGTGAATGCAAAGTGTAGTAATTAACATTCTATTTGCTTGTTTTTGGATATAAAACTACCCTGCAAACGTTTCTTTTTGATTTATTATGAAGAAATGACGATAAAAAAATAGCATTTAAATTAAAGTTATGTAAATACTTAATTATTGAATTTTAATTTTTGCAGAAATTAATGCAGGTTCAACCTTAATTATAGCACAGAACTTAGTTTATTTTGTTCTTAGTATTAACTAAAAGACAATAGAATGAAGAAGATTAGTTACAGCCTTGTGTTTAACAGAAAAAAGAAGCTGAACAAAAAAGGAATGGCATTGGTACAAGTAGAAGCTTACTTAAACAGGAGAAAAATGTACTTCTCAACCAGGGTGTACCTCAAACCAGACCAGTGGGACGTAAAACGTAGAATGGTAAAGAACCATCCTAATTCAGATGCATTAAATCGAATGCTATATGATTTTATAGCTGACATTGAGCAGAAAGAACTGGGATTATGGCAACAGAGAAGATCGATATCCTTGGATTCGTTGAAAGACTCTATTGAAAAACCGGAAAATAATGGGAATTCATTTCTGACCTTTTTTAAAGAGGAAGTCAGCAACTCTTCTTTAAAAGAGAGCACCAGGCAGAATCATCTTTCCACTTTAGAATTGCTGCAAGAGTATAAAAAGGACATTGTATTCACTGATTTGACATTCGAATTTGTGTCTTCATTTGATAATTATCTGCAGTCCAAGGGGTATCATCTCAATACCATTGCCAAGCATATGAAGCATTTAAAACGATATGTGAATGTAGCTATAAATAAAGAGTATATGGATATTCAGAAGTATGCTTTCAGAAAATATAAAATCAAAAGCATAGAAGGAAGTCATACGCACTTGTCGCCGGAAGAGCTGAATAAAATGGAGGAGGTGAATCTGGAAGGGAAGTTTACGAAGTTACAAAAGTCAAAAGATGCCTTTTTATTTTGTTGTTACGCCGGTTTGCGGTACTCTGATTTTATAAATCTGACTGCCGCGAATATTGTCGAACTCCATCAGGAGACGTGGCTGATTTACAAATCTGTTAAAACAGGTATTGATGTGCGCCTTCCTTTATATTTATTATTTGAAGGTAAAGGACTGCGGGTGTTGGAGACCTACAAAGACGATTTAAACGGATTCTTCAAGCTGAAAGATAACTCTAATGTGAATAAAGACTTGAATGCATTAGCCAAGCTGGCAGAAATAGACAAACGGATATCATTCCATACAGCCCGACATACAAACGCCACCTTATTGATATATAGTGGTGCAAATATAACGACTGTACAAAAGCTGCTGGGACACAAAAGTGTGAAGACAACTCAGGTATATGCAAATATCATGGACATGACTATTGTGCATGACCTTGAGAAAGCAGCCTATTCAAAATTAGCTAATAGACCAAAAAGCTAGGCAGTGATTGTCTGGAAATGTCCTGTTTTTAAGATTGGTTTCAACAGAGTTGATTCAAAATCTAACAATATGGCAGAAATAATGCATAAATCAATGTAAGAATATGCAATTTACAAATGATTTGTCGCATATAAATGACTGTAATATACATAAAAAGTGCAATGTCAGGACTCTTTCCTTTTAAAGGAACGATCCGTTCCTTTAAAAGGAACAGATCGTTACTCACCGAGGAACATCTAATTGCTTTAAAAGGAAGAGCCAAAAGTAGTTTTAATTTCTAATTCTGTTCTAACTGATAGACTTTCCTGTCACAGGGAAATATATCATATCGAAACTAAATATTTCTTTTATATTCAAAGGTGCAAGCTGATATAAGTAATCATATAGCACAAGGAAACAAAAAACGGACAGATGTATTTCATCCGTAGATCTGCTGTTTTAAAATCCTGCCGATTTTTGTCATTCTCCCAAGCAGGTTCTGCATATTTTGAATTATACCATAACTAAATATGCTTTTCTTCAGATTTGATCTTTTTCTACTATCACGCCCCAAAAGTAATCATTCATTATGATTGGTGGTGAGAAATATTCGGGAAATATAAAAATAGTATCCAATAATAATACCTCATATAAATAAAATAAAGACATAACTTTCTTATAATGAATGAACTAAATGATTGAAATGGATAGAAACAGGGTATCATTCGTTAAAGAAAAGGGTAGTTATAATGCTGATAAATAATTGATTATCACGTTTATATATGGATACAATAACATATATGACGATTAGGTTTATATTTCTCATTATTATAATAATCAACACTTTATATAAAGAATTAGTTCTGCAAAGACTTTGCAGATTTCGTACATCGGTATGCAAACTCAAGAAGTAGCGATTAAGCCTAATTTAAAGGTAGTACTTAGGTCGGATGCTCAACAGATCGATGAAGTTGTTGTTACAGCAATGGGTATTAAAAGATCTGAAAAAGCATTAGGTTATGCTGCAACTTCAGTGGGTGGAGAAAAAATTGCGGAAAGCCGTACATCTGATGTGATGTCAAGCTTGGCAGGTAAAATTGCAGGTGTACAGATTTCCAGCACTTCATCTGACCCCGGAGCCTCTAATTCGGTCATTATCCGTGGAGTTAGCTCACTCTCCGGTACCAACCAACCACTATATGTCGTGGATGGAGTACCTTTGAATAACTCTACCGTATACTCTACAGATGGCTTGAATAGCGGATATGATTTTGGAAACGGTGCCAACGCTATCAATCCGGATGATGTGGCAAACATGACTATTTTGAAAGGTGCTGCGGCCACTGCTTTGTATGGTAGCCGTGCTGCCAACGGTGTAGTCATGATTACTACCAAAAGCGGCCGGAAAGAAAAAGGAGTTGGAATCGAGTATAACGGTGGAGTTCAGTGGTCAACTGTTCTGCGTCTGCCGGAATTTCAAAATGAATTTGGTATGGGATGGAACGGCAACCATACAGAATTGGAGAACGGTTCCTGGGGACCTCGTTTCGATGGTTCCATGCAGTTGTGGGGTAATGTGTACAACAACTCTCAGAAACTGAAACCTTATGTGGCAATGCCTGATAACATCAAAGACTTTTTTGATGCGGGATTCAGATATAGCAACAGCCTTTCATTCAATGGAGCTACAGATAAAAGTGATTATTATGTATCATTCTCTCAGATCAGCGATGATGGTATGATCCCGACAGATGCTGACAGCTACGATAAATATACTTTTTCTGCACGCGGCAGCCATAAGGCAGGAGCGTTGACATTCTCTTCTTCACTGAATTACGCTTATCAAAAGAATAACTTTGCTACTACGGGACAAGGTTTGTCCATGCTAAACTCTTTATATCAGACACCAAGAGATATCAGCATAATAGGACTGGAAGACCAGAATGATCCGTTCAACACTCCGGGATATTATTATACCCCCTACGGAGTTATGAACCCTTATTATATTTTGAATAACTATTTGAATGAATATGAATCTGAAAGATTCTACGGAAAATTTCAATTGGATTATGAATTCCTGAAATACTTCAAGTTTACGTACCGTATGGGCTTGGATACTACAACAGGACAAAGTGACAAAGGAAAACCGAATCTGTACGCTCTTTATTATGAAGGTACTCCTAATGGAGAAGGTCAGGGCTCCAGCAGTCCTTTCTCTGGTGAAACCGGACAATATTCTGAGCAGATAACCCGTCGTCGCGAGATAAACCAGGATATTATGGTTAATTTCAATATGCCGGTTAACGATTTTAATATCAATGCACTGGTCGGTTTCAATGGCAATGAACGTAAAGTCTCTTATCAATATTCAGAAGTTAATGATTTAACGATTCCTACATGGTTTAATCTGAAGAACTCCGGCAAAACTCCTATAGTAGAACAGCACATGGAACTCAGACGTCTGATGGGTGTTTTCGGACAGTTTGAAGGTTCATGGAAGAATATGCTCTATTTAACGGTTACTGCCCGTAATGACTGGTCTTCTACTCTTCCAAAAGAAAATCGCAGTTTCTTCTATCCTGGTATTACCGGTAGTTTTATTTTCAGCGAATTATTGAATGACAATCTGCAAGATGTGATAACTTTTGGTAAGATACGCGCCAGCTGGGGTAAGACAGGTAACGATGCTGATGTGTATATGGTTAATCCTGTGTATGCACAATCTTCCAATAGAATACCTTTCGGTTCTCTGACTTTCCCTCTAGGAGGTGTCAACGCTTACTCTGCAGGAAATGTACTCGGAAGTAATACATTAAGTCCGGAAATGACCACAGAATCTGAAGTCGGTTTAAATATGGCTTTCTTCAAAAACCGCCTCTCTTTTGACGTATCTTATTATAATAGGAATACCGATAAGCAGATTTTCTCTTTGGCTATGGACCCTGCTTCAGGCTATACAGCACAGAATATGAACCTGGGTAAGATTCGTAACCGTGGTATAGAACTCCTGATCAGCGGCACTCCGATAAGAACAAAAGATTTCAGTTGGGAACTGACATGGAACTTCACGAAGAACTGGAGTAAGGTGATCAGTTTACCGGAAGAATTGGGTGGCATTACAACGATTTATGGTCTCAATGGAGGTACCAGTATGTACGCTATAACAGGCATGCCTGTTGGTGTTTTCAAGGCTCAGGTAGCCGAACGTGATCCGCAAGGACGTATTGTAGTAAATTCATCAACAGGTCTTCCGGTTGAAGCCAGCGAATTCGGAATCTGCGGAGATATGAATAACAAATATCAAATGGGTGTTTCTACTAACTTGAAATATAAAGGTATAAGCTTAGGCATTGATTTTGATATCCGTCAGGGCGGAGTGATGTATTCACGTACTAAAGATATAAACTATTTTACCGGTAACGCGATACAGACTGCCTACAATGACCGTAATCCTTTGATTGTTCCTAACTCAGTAAATAAAATAGTGAATGGAGAAAACGTTACTTATGTAGAAAATACAACTCCTATTACAAGCTCTAACATTTATAAATACTGGGGCGACGGTGGCTCTGATATGGGAAGCTGCTTCCTGGTAGACAAATCATACGTCAAGCTTCGTTCTGTTGTATTAGGTTGGGACCTGCCCAAAAGATGGTTGGCAAAAACTCCTTTCCAGGCAGTAAAAGTGTCTGCATATGGCAATAACTTATTTGTCTGGACTCCATCCAGCAATACATTTATTGATCCCGAAATGACTTCATTTGGTAACGACCTTGAAGGTAACTATGGAGAATACACGGCTAATCCCAGCTCACGTCGTTTCGGTTTCAACTTAATGGTTAAATTTTAAACAGGAATAAAAATGAAAAAAATATTATTATATGCATCATTAGCAACAACAGCATTGTTTGCAGGTTGCGACCTGAACATCAATGACGACCCGAACTACCCGATGAATGATCAGGTGACGGCGGATTTGATATTCCCCTCTATCAGTGCTTCCATTGCTTCGGCGGTAGGCGGAGAAATTTATAATTACGCTGGCTTTTTCGCTCAGTACTATGAACAGAAACCGGAGTCGAATCAGTATAACACTCTATGTGAATATACATTTACCGAATCTTCCCAGCAAATGGATTATTCTTATAGAATCCTGTTTGCAGGAGCTTTGGAAGATGCAAAGCAGGTGCTGGAAAAGACCACAAACCCTGCCGACCGATTCGCTACTACCATACTAAGAGCATATGCCTTTCAGATAATGGTAGATAATACCAGTGACTCACCTTATTCGGAAGCTCTGCAAGGTAATGCCAATGCCACACCTAAGTGGGATACGGGTGAAACAGTATATAAAGGTATATTAGGTGAGATAGATGCGGCAGAAGCTGCTTTGGATGGAAGTGGTATGGATGTGCCGGATTTGATATTCAATAAAAATATCGCTCAATGGAAAGGTTTTGCCAATGCTCTTCGCCTCCGTATGTATCTGCGTTTCATTGATGCCAACATAGATGCGGCTTCGTATACAGAGAAAGTGAAGACCTTAGTACAAAACAACGAATTCTTTACCGGTGACGTGAAATTGGATTGTTTCTTGGATGAAACAGACAAACGGAATCCATGGTATAATACGAATGCGGTCGGCTTGACCGGTAATCATTGTGCTGCCTATCCGTTAGTATCTTATTTAAGCAGCACGGGAGACCCTCGAATCGCTTATGGTATTAGTAAAACAGATGCGGATGGAAAGTATGTCGGTCAACTTCCCGGAGGAAAAACACATATGCAAAGCATTCTGGGTACTGACAACTGGAAAAACAAAAACGTAAGTGCGATTGATTACTCTATCGGAGCCACAAAACCTGTCTATTTCTTTACTCAGGCTGAATTACAATTCCTGATAGCTGAGGTATATGCTCGTTTTCACAATGATGATGCGAATGCAAAGAGTGCTTATGAAGCAGGTGTAACTGCAGACTTTGCCGTTCGTGGATTTGCAGGTCAAGAGAATACCATTTTGGAAGGAGCGTGTGCATGGTCTGCTGCTTCTACACAGGCAGACAAGTTAAACTTGATATATATGCAGAAATGGGTATCTCTTTTCTACATGGATCATATGGAAGCATGGAGTGAGATTCGTCGTACAGATTGTCCGAAACTGTCTTCTTATTCAGCAGCACAGATACAGGCTAGTGAGTCAGTATACACTCCGGGAGAGTTAGTTGCTCCATGGACTAATGGTCTGGAAGCGGGTGGACTGATGAAACGTATGACTTATCCATTAAGCGCACGTCAGCAAAATGTGAATACTCCTGCAGGGGTACCGGGAAGTACTCCGGTTTGGTGGGATATCAAATAGTAACCAATAACTTAGTAAGTTTTACGTATGAAAAATATAATATACAGCATATTAGTATGTTTGCCGTTTGTCTTTGGAGCTTGCGACAAATCAACAGATGACACTTCTAAAGTCACCTATTTTGTTACGTTGGAAAGAGAGGGTGATGAAAAGATCGTTTTAGAAAAAGGGCAACCCTTTGTGGAGCCGGGATATTATGCGGAAATGAACGGAGAAGATATTACTGAATCTGTTCAGATAAAAGGTAGTGTTGATGTCAACACTCCGGGAATCTACAATTTAGTATATGCGGCATACAACGAGGACGGTTTTGCCAAAACATTTACACGAACAGTATATGTGGCAGATAATACTGCTTCTCCTTTGAAATCCGGAATTTATACCGTAGCCGAAGGAAGCAAACGTACCGCCCCTTCTGTGGTAGCTTTCAGTGGATATGAGATTGTGATTTTCCAGATGGAACCGGGGATTTTTTATATCAGCGATTTCTTAGGAGGCTGGTATGACCAGCGTGCTGGCTATGGACCGGACTATGCAATGGTTGGCAAATTCGAATTGAATGATGATAATACCATTACTCCTCTGGAAAGTTATGTTGCAGGTTGGGGAGATTCCATGGATCAAATGACTAATACATTATTGGACCCTGCGACTGGGACTCTGAAATGGACTGTTGCTTATGCCGGTCAGCTATCTTTTGACATTATAGTAAAACAATAAAAATACGATTATGAAGAAATATATGATATTACTTTTAGCTTCACTGGCTTTTACATTCGTGGCATGCGACAACGATACAGAACCAGGTGGTACTGCTGTTGAAAAAATGGCAGGAGACTGGTGGGTGACAGTGAATGCATTTATTGACGGGAAAGAAGTAGAAGATCCTTTCGGAGCAGGACATCTGCAAATGAGTACTTACAATACAGCCAGCAACAGTGAAACTGAAATGTGGTTGGATGATTTAGGAAACTTCTGGGAATATAAACTGAAAGTAAACGTGAATTATGCAGCGAGGACTTTCTCGACAACAGGCTTTGTGGATAATGTAACATATGAATCCAAAGTGAAAATAACTGATGGCAAGGTACTGGAAAAAGCTGCCACAACTCCTAGTGGTATGCCTGCTGACAGTATCGTATATATGGTACAATTCGACGACGATGAAGATGGATTAACTTATAAAGTTTCAGGCTTCCGTCGAACAGGTTTCCCTGCTGACGATTTTTAACAGAAGAGTTTAAATATAGAGAGGGCTGTTCCAATGATCGGAGCAGCCTTTTTGCAATCTAACCTCAACTAAGACAGATCAATATATAAGCAGTCTCCAATATTTACAATATTTCCTTGCCTTTAAAAGAAAAATGAATGGGACAATGTTTTTAATTAGCAACATCCATTACCTGATTAATTGTATACAAATAAAAGCGCCTCTTATAGCATGATACTATTTTTTGTTTATAATAGCTCCTTGTTTTATAGATATAATATTGATTATAAGATAAATAGTTTTCATTTCGGTAGAGAAGTGGTATTACATAAAAGAGAGTAAAACATTAGCTGAATTAGGGTAATTAACTGTCAAATAGATATATAAGCTATTTCTGCTTGATAAAATATCGACTGGTGTTACTGATTTATCCCCTATATACCTAACTGATTATCAGTTATATATAAATCCATTAGTTCTGCAAAGACTTTGCAGATTTCGTATATTGGTATGCAAACACAAGAAGTCGTAATCAAACCTACTTTGAAAGTTTTGTTAAAGTCTGATTCTCAGAATCTTGAAGAGGTAGTGGTAACAGCTATGGGTATTAAGCGATCTGAAAAATCTTTAGGTTATGCAGTATCCAGTGTAAAAGGAGATGAGATAACTAAAGCGCGTGAAAGTAATGTGCTTAATTCATTGTCCGGTAAGATTGCAGGTTTGCAAATTGCACAGTCGTCTGGAACGGTAGGTGGTAGTTCAAGTATACAGATTCGTGGTGCTTCCTCTATTGGCACAGTTTCTTCCCCTTTATTTATTATTGACGGACTTCCTATTGACAATGGTTCTTACAATCCTGACAGAACCAATGGTATAGTCGATGTAGGTAACCGTGCAGGAGATATCAACTCTGACGATATTGAATCTATTAACGTATTGAAGGGTGCAGCTGCAACTGCATTGTATGGAGCACGTGCAAAAGACGGTGCAATTGTTATTACTACTAAGAAAGGGAAGAAGAATTCACCGGTATTTGTTACGGTAAACTCTTCAACACGATTTGAGAATGTACTTAAATTGCCTGATTTCCAGAATGAGTATGCACAAGGTAGCTACGGAGTATATAATGTAAAAATGCTGAATGGATGGGGACCGAAGATTTCATCGGTACAAGATCAGCAATTTACAGATTATAAAGGAGATAAAGTGACCTTGAAAGCAAATCCTGATAATGTGAAGGATTTCTATGAAACCGGAATGAGCTATATTAATAATGTGTCAGTAGCCGGAGGTGGTGAAAAGGCTGATTTCCGTTTGAGCTTTACTTCTACTAATCAGACCGGTGTTGTGCCAGGTTCTGACTATAACAAATATGCATTCTCTGTGAATGCAGGTATGAACTTTACTAGCAACTTCACAGGACGCATCTCTGCCCAATATATACGTTCAGATTCTGAAGGTCGTCCGGCACAGGGGGCAAATGATAGCAACTTGCTGATTCCTTTAATCAATGGATTGCCAAGAACGATTGATATTCATGATATTAAGCAGAACTGGATTGATGAAAATGGCAAACAGGTTACGTTGGATCCGGAAGGCAAAAGTAATAATCCGTACTGGATTATTAATAAGAATAAATTTACCAATAATCTGGATCGTATGATCGGTAATATCACATTGACTTATAAGCCGATTGAAGGATTGACTATCACTAACAATGCCGGAACTGACTTCTATACAGAAGGAAGACGTAAACTTTACGCAAAGGGTACTGTAGGAGCCTTAAATGGTAAGTTTCAGACTTGGAATTTGTATAAAAGAATTATAAATAATGACTTAATGGTTTCCTATGAGAAGACTTTTGCCAATGATTATCATTTTAAGGCGATGGTAGGTCATAATCTCTATCAGGAAGAATGGAAGAATGAAAATGTACAAGCTCAGAACCTGGTAGTTGACGGATTGTATACATATACTAATGCGAAATCTACTACTCCGGTGAATTATTATGAAAAGAAACGTCTTGTCGGTTTATACGGAGATATTAGCTTGGGATACAAAGATATGCTTTTTATTAATGTAACAGGACGTAATGACTGGTCGTCTACTCTGCCTATTAATAACCGTTCTTATTTCTATCCATCTATCAGCGGTAGCTTTATTTTCACAGAATTGATGGAGAATAAAGACATCCTGAATTACGGTAAGATTCGTTTAAGTTATGCGAATGTGGGTAGTGACGAAGATCCGTACAATTTGGCATTTAAATATACTCCAGCTAGTACTTACTTTTTGCAATATCTGGGTAATGTCAATACTTTCCCACACATGGGACTGGTTGGTTTTACCGGGCCTCGTGTTCTGCCGAATGAAAACTTGAAACCTCAGAACCAAAGTTCATTCGAAGTCGGAGCTGATTTACGTTTTTTTGGTGGAAAGATTCGTTTGGATATGACTTATTATAGCAATATCACAAAGAATCAGATTGTAAGTATTGATGTCCCGTTATCAACAGGTTACTTTGCTAATAATATCAATGCCGGAAAGATTGCCAATAAGGGTGTCGAAGTAACTTTGGGCTTGACTCCTGTAGAAACACGTAACTTTAAATGGGACTTGGATGCAACGTTTGCTTCTAATAAGCAGACTGTAGAAGAGTTGGCTGAAGGACTTGATGAATATACATTGACTAGCGGATTGAGTGGTTTGCAGATTAAGGCTGCCAAAGGTGATTCGTTCGGTTTGTACGGTACTGCCTGGAAGCGTGATGATCAAGGTAATTATGTAATCAACTCTAAGACAGGTTTGAGAGAAACAGTCAATAACGTACGTTTGGGAGACGTTTATCCTGACTTTACAATGGGTATCAACAATACACTTACTTATAAAGGGCTGACTTTTAGTTTCTTGATTGATATCCGTCATGGAGGTTCCTTATATTCGGAAACAGTAGCTAATTTGAGAAGCAGTGGTTTGGCTGCAGAAACAGTGGCTCACCGTGAAGATGCCTCTTTTATTGAACCGGGTGTTATTCTTCAGGATGACGGAACTTACAGACCTAATGATGTTCCGGTGAAGAGTATGCAGGACTACTGGCAGCATGTGGCGAACTCCAGTAATAATGAAGGAAATATCTATAATGCATCATTTGTGAAACTTAGAGAAGTGCAATTGTCCTATAGTTTTCCGCGTAAATGGTTTAAGAGTTTCTTTGTTAAATCATTGGATTTAGGCTTCGAGGCACGTAACTTATGGATCATCAAAGATCATGTGCCGCATATTGATCCGGAAGCTAACTTCTTCGGTCCTTCTCAGATCGGAGGCGGTGTAGAGTTTAACAGTATCCCTTCTACCAGAAGTTTCGGATTTAATCTCAGACTAACATTGTAAGAATTAAACGAACATGATTATGAAAAAGAAAATATTAGCATATGCATTGAGCGCTTTGACATGTGGGTTATTTACTTCATGCAGCGACTGGCTTGATATCAACCATGACCCCAATACTGCCGAGAAAGTTGATCCCGGATATTTGTTTAACTATGTAGCCGTAAACTGGGCCGGAACACGTACCGGTGGTGACTTCTATATTCCGTTATCAATGAGTTCACAGTGTCAGGTTGATGGTGGACTTGATTATGGTGGCTGGGATGAATCGGTATATACCATTTCCCCTTATAGTACAGGAAATACGTGGAAACATTACTACTCTGTCGGTGGTAATAACTTGATGCTGGCTATTAAAAATGCGGAAGAAGCAGATCCGGTGAATCACAATGCTATTGCACAGTGTAAGATTCTGTTGGCTGAACATATGTATGAAGCGACGATGCTATGGGGGGATATCCCTTTCACTGAATCTTGGAACGGAACAATTAAGTATCCGAAATTTGATTCTCAGGAAAGTGTATTGAATGGGGTGTTGTCATTGCTTGATGAAGCACTGCAGATCATGGATTTGAATGATGCCAATGCGATTGATGAATACGATATCTATTATAAAGGTGATATGAATAAATGGATGACTTTGGCCAAATCTTTAAAGTTCAGAACACTGATGGTTATGGTGGACAAAGATCCTTCTAAAGCTACTGCCATTGGTACGTTGTTACAGGCTGGAGGCATGGTATCATCAGCATCAGATAATTTGGTGTTCCCTTATTCTGCAGAACCGGGTAACCAGAATCCTAAGTATGAACTTATAGAATTGGTTGGCGGTACACAGATATTGTTTTTTGCCAGCAACTATATGCTGAAGCCGATGCAGGAACGTAATGACCCCCGTATTCCTTGTTATTTTGAACCGGGTGCCGACGGTGTATATAGAGGCTTAGGTAACCGTGAACCTGCTGTTACTGATGACAAAGATAATATGTTATCATCTGTTGTGAGCAGTTATCTTTTCAGAAAAGATGCACCGGAGTTAATATACTCTTGCCAGGAGCAGTTGCTTCTGGAAGCGGAAGCTTATGCGCGCGGTTTGGGAGTTGCTCAGAATTTGTCGAAGGCTAATGAATTGTATAAGAAAGGCATTCGGGAAGCATGTGCATTTTATGGAGTAGCGGAAGCGGATATTGATACATATGTTACAGGTTTGCCGGAATTGACAGCGCTGACTCAGGAGAAAGCACTGTATGAGATTCATATGCAGCAGTGGATTGATTTAATGGATCGTCCGTTTGAGGAGTTTGTACAGTGGAGACGTTCTGGTACTGCTGGAAATGAAGTCCCGACCTTACAAGTGCCGGAAGATGCAACTTCAAAAGAACTGATCAGAAGATGGGAGTATAGCCCGGAAGAGATGACTGCTAATATCAATGCACCGAAAGAATCTCCGAAAATTTGGGAAAAGTTATGGTTTGATTTATAATTGAATTATTATAAATGGTTACGAAAAAGAGGACAATACAACATTGTCCTCTTTTTTTTTTGTTATATTTGCGACCATATTTAGATTTATATAGTAGAAGTTAAAGAATGAAAGAATTTATAATATCCGAAGCCAAAGTAGAAACCGCAGTACTTGTCGGACTCATTACTCAGATGCAGGATGAGCGGAAAACGAACGAGTATCTGGATGAATTGGCTTTCCTTGCTGAGACGGCTGGGGCGGAGGTAGTGAAACGATTTACACAGAAATTGCCGACAGCCAATTCGGTTACTTATGTCGGAAAAGGAAAACTGGAAGAGATCAGACAATATATACGGACAGAAGAGGAAGAAGAACGTGAAGTGGGAATGGTTATCTTTGATGATGAACTTTCCGCGAAACAAATACGTAACATTGAAGCCGAACTGAAAGTAAAGATACTAGACCGTACTTCATTGATCCTCGATATATTTGCGATGCGTGCACAGACTGCCAATGCGAAAACGCAGGTAGAACTGGCTCAGTACAAATACATGTTACCACGTTTGCAACGACTCTGGACTCACCTGGAACGTCAGGGTGGTGGCTCCGGTAGCGGAAGCGGTAAAGGAGGTTCTGTGGGACTTCGCGGACCGGGTGAAACGCAGCTCGAAATGGACCGCCGTATTATCCTCAACCGTATGTCACTGTTGAAAGAACGTCTGGCGGAAATAGACAAACAGAAAGCCACACAGCGCAAGAACCGCGGACGTATGATCCGTGTCGCATTGGTCGGCTATACAAATGTTGGAAAGTCGACCATCATGAACTTGCTGGCAAAGAGCGAAGTGTTTGCCGAAAACAAGCTGTTCGCTACGCTCGATACAACAGTACGCAAAGTGATCATCGATAACCTGCCATTTCTTCTGTCGGACACAGTCGGATTTATCCGTAAGTTGCCCACTGACCTGGTAGACTCATTCAAATCGACTTTGGATGAGGTGCGTGAAGCCGATCTGTTACTGCACGTCGTCGATATTTCGCACCCGAACTTTGAAGAGCAGATTGCCGTAGTCAAAGAGACCCTGCAGGAGATTGGAGCGGCAGACAAACCTGTTTTCCTGATCTTCAACAAAATCGATGCCTATACCTACGTTCCCAAAGACGAGGACGACCTCACCCCGGCCACAAAAGAGAACAGAACACTCGACGAGCTGAAGAACAGTTGGATTGCCAAAGCGAATACGCCTTGTATCTTCATCTCGGCACGCGAGCGGACTAACATCGACAAATTCCGCAAAGATCTCTACGGCATGGTTCGCGAGATACATGCAGGGCGCTACCCATTCAACAACTTTTTATACTGATTCCGATTTCCGGAACACCTACAAACCGAATAACAACTCAAATTTACGGAACATGGCTGAACAGATGGTAACGATACTGGATCGTGAGAATACACTTCTCAATCGTTTTATTGCCCAGATGCGTGATATCAACATACAGGGTGACAGCATGCGTTTTCGTCGCAACCTTGAACGAGCCGGAGAGGTGATGGCTTATGAGATCAGCAAAACGCTGGAGTACAAACCGCAATTGGTTGAGACTCCTCTGGGAGAAGCCGAAGTGATGATGCCCGA
>ERZ773187.922-NODE-922-length-25186-cov-6.113645_pt1 | contig 25186 bp, 15 predicted proteins | sample MGYA00511242_ERZ773187 | MGnify/ENA primary metagenome ERZ773187 (study PRJEB29015, sample SAMEA2737744) | human gut metagenome | biome: human gut; feature: human-associated habitat; material: faeces | place: China | collected 2012 ... | reverse complement strand
CTCAGATTTCTATCGACAAGAACTCTCAGGCTGATTACCGTGAGAAGTTGAACGCTGAACTCGAGGCTATGCGCAACAAGGAAATGTGGCAGGCTGGTGTTACAGTTCGTAAACTTCGTCCTGAAAATAACTAATTTTTTTCTCGTACATAATGTTGGAAAGGGAATGGTCCGCGAGGGGTCGTTCCCTTTTTGTTGTTTATCTCTTTTTGTTGCTTATCCTTTTTTGTTAGCTTTACAGATAGATATAACTGCCGTCTATATGTATCTGGTTTTCTGATACCAGCATTTCTAAAGCATTTTCTAACTGCTGGCTCGGTACTTGTATTTCTCTCAATTCTGTAATGTGGTGTTTCTTTTGATCACCTAATATCTGGAGAATACTTTCTTTCGCCTTTTCAAACATCTGTTTGGCTACAGAATCGTTATCTTTATGTTCCAGACAGACATCGCATTGCTTGCAATCTTCCTTGGTTTCTTCTCCGAAATACCTTAAGAGTTGTCGTGAACGGCAGATAAAGTCTGTTTGTGCATATGCTATCATACTGCTGATACGTTTTACGAATTGCTCTTTTCTGTTTTCGTATGCTTCTTGGGTAATGACGACCTTATCTCCATCAATTCTATCCCGGGTATAGGTGATAAACGGGATTTTTCTACGAGGAACGAAAGTGATGATATGTTTGGTGGCAAGGCATTTCAATGCGAAATATACCTGCTGGATACTCAACTCTGCCTGTTGGGCTATCAGGGATTCGTCGATATATACGAAATCAGTGAAGAGTCCTCCGTAAATGCGTAAGAGGGCCGTGACAACCTGTTCTTCATTTTCAGACAGATTATCCAGAAGATAAAGGTCGCTTCTGTTCAGGTTGAACATGAGGCGGGCTTTCCCGTCGGGATTGTCTTCGTAATGAATGTAACCACACTGTTCAAGTATTCTCAAAGCTGCATCTACTTTTGTTGGGTAATACTTATAGATAAAGCTGAATTTCTCTATGTTGAATTCGAAAGTTTTTCCACAACCGCTCCCCACACCTATTTGGAAGAAATAGGCGAGGTGTTCGTAGATATCCCTGATCAGTTCTTTCTCTGGAAAGGTATCGTTGATGCGTTTGGTCAGTTTGCGTTCATCGCTGGCATCATAGAGTAGTACTGCGTATGATTTGTTGCCATCTCTACCCGCACGACCAGCCTCCTGGAAATAAGCTTCCAGAGAGTCTGGGCAATCTATATGAATGACCATCCTTACATCGGGTTTGTCGATACCCATACCAAAGGCATTGGTAGCAACCATCACTCTTATCTGATCTTCCTGCCACTCTCTCTGTCGTTCATCCTTTACGGCAGGGTCAAGTCCGGCATGATAGAAAGTGGCAGGGATGCCGTTCTTATTGAGGATTTCTGCTATTTCCTTCGTACGGCGGCGGCTTCTAACATAGATGATGGCAGAACCCTGTACACATTTCAGGATATGAACCATTTCGCCATGCTTGTCGGTCGTAATGCGTACAATATATGCCAGGTTCTTGCGTTCGAAACTCATTTTGAACACATTCTTTTCAGAAAACTGGAGTTGGTTCTGGATATCATCTACGACTTCTGGGGTAGCCGTGGCAGTAAGTGCCAGGATAGGTGTTCCCGGTTTCAACTTTCTGATATCTGAAATCTTCAGATAAGAAGGGCGGAAATCATATCCCCACTGACTGATGCAGTGGGCTTCATCCACTGTGATAAAGCTTACTTTGATATGGCGTAATTTGGTCTGGAAAATATCCGTAGAAAGTCTTTCCGGAGAGACATACAGAATCTTGACACCGCCAAAGATACAATTCTCAAGTGTCTGTATGATTTCTCTTCTGGATTTGTCGGCATAGATAGCATCTGCCAGGATACCGCGTTCCTTGAGGTGGGTAACCTGGTCTTTCATGAGGGCTATGAGGGGCGTAATCACGATGCAAACGCCATCCTGGGCAAGTGCAGGAACCTGAAAAGTGATAGATTTACCACCACCAGTAGGCATAAGACCGAGGGTATCCTTACCCTGTGATATACTTTCGATAATGTCTCTCTGTATGCCACGGAAGTCAGGATACCCCCAGTATGTTCGCAATATCTCTTGAAATTTATCTGTCATTTAGTCATTTGGGTCTGATGGAGTCAGAAATCAGGAGCTTTCCTATTTCTCACTGTTGTTCGGACGGATATCCTCAATTTGCAGTTGTACCTGGTTCTTCTTGAAGATATTGTCTTCTATTGTATATACAATGTCGAAACTCCGTTTGCTCTTGATGTATCGTGCTGCGGCACTTTGTCCGAAGGCAATGCCGTTGACCACGCTGCTCGACTTTGAGTCCACAAGTTCCAGCTTGATGTGCTCCTGTTCCCTTCCTACCACTTTGCTTGTACCATAGTCATACACTTTGGTTGTGCAGAATATCGGTTTTTGATTGCCTGGTCCAAAAGGTGCAAACCGTTTCAGGTCGCTGTACAGGTGCTTGGTGATGTCTTTGAAATCAATCTCCGCATCAATATGAAGCAAGGCTTCTGTCTGTTCAGGAGCGATATGTTCCTCTACATATTTCTGGAATCTTTCTCTGAATTCTTTTACCTTATCCCATTTGAGGGTAAGTCCGGCAGCGTATGTATGTCCACCGAAATTCATGAGAATATCGCGACAACTCTTGATGGCAGAATAGACATCAAAGCCCGTAACACTGCGTGCTGAGCCTGTTGCCATATCACCATCTTTGGTCAGAACGACGGTAGGGCGGAAATAGATTTCCGTGAGTCTTGAGGCAACAATGCCGATGACTCCTTTTTTCCATCCTTCATCGTAGAGCACAATGCTGGAGTTGTGCTTCTGGCTTTCAAGTCTTGACACAATGCCATTGGCTTCCTCCGTCATCTGCTTGTCGATGTCCTTACGTTGTTCGTTGTATTCATTGATGTGTTTTGCCATGCGGATGGCAGTAGCAAAATCTCTTTCTACCAGCAGGTCAACGCTCAATTTGCCGTTTTCCATTCTTCCTGAAGCATTGATGCGTGGACCGATCTTGAATACGATGTCGCTCATTGAGATTTCTCTACCATTGAGTCCGCAGATATCAATGATGGAACGCAAGCCGATACTTGGATTGGTATTGAGCAACTTGAGACCATGGAACGCGAGGATACGGTTTTCTTCCTCAACAGGTACGATGTCGGCAGCGATGCTTACGGCACAGAAGTCGAGCAGCGGGATGAGTCTGGAGAACGGAATGTTGTTGTTCTTGGCGAAAGCCTGCATGAATTTAAAGCCTACGCCACATCCGCAAAGGTGCTTGAACGGAAAGGTATCGTCAGGACGTTTAGGGTTGAGAATAGCCACAGCAGGAGGCATCACCTCGTCTGGTACGTGGTGATCACAAATGATGAAATCTATGCCAAGAGACTTGGCATATTCTATTTCCTTGATGGCTTTGATGCCACAGTCAAGGATGATGATTAGTTTTACACCTGTCTTGTTGGCAAAGTCTATTCCTTTTTTGCTGACTCCGTATCCCTCGTCATATCTGTCGGGGATATAGTAATCGATGTTGGAATAGAATTGCTGCAGGAACTTATAGACCAAAGCTACGGCAGTGCATCCATCTACGTCGTAATCGCCATAGACAAGGATGCGCTCCTTGCGTCCCATCGCATCATTGAGGCGGTCAACGGCTATGTCCATATCCTTCATGAGGAACGGATTGATCAGGTCGGCAAGCTGTGGCCTGAAAAACCGTTTGGCTGCCGATTCTGTCGTAATGCCTCTTTGGATGAGAAGCTGTCCTAAGATTGGGCTGATGCTTAGCTTTTCGCCCAGTTCCTTTGCTGCTTTTTCTTGCTCAGGTGTAGGTGCTTCATAATTCCATTTAAAATGCATCTTAATTATTTTTTATTTCTGCCGTCAAAGTTACAAAAATAAAACGACAAATAGAAATGTTTTAACTTGAAAATAGCAGAAAAAGCATGAATTATTTTAAAAAAGGCAGCAAACCTGATGGATTGCTGCCTTTTTTAAAATATTTATCTAAGTTTCTTTTCTTCCTGTTATCCTTAGATTCCGAGTTTTTTGCGGATATCCTTAGGGAGGGCATTCTTGTTTACCATGAAGTCCATAGTCTTGTATGCTACAAATGCCTTGGTCATGTACCATGTTCCCTTGTAATCACCATACTCACCCCATGAGTTCTTCACCATGTAGTACTCCTTGCCGTTCTGATCCTTTGCGATACCATAGATGTGCATACCGTGGTCATCAGTAGTTTCCCAGTTATCGAAAGCTTCCTGACGCATCTGCTGTGTAGGTACAATCTCAGGAGCGTTGACACCCAGTGAGTCGAACTTCTCTTTCTTCTCGTCTTTTGAAAGCTTGAACCAGTGGTCTGCATCGGTGCCTGCCATAGAACGAACCTTCTTTACATCGTAAGCGATACCGAGACCTTTGCGAGTGAAACCATCCTCTGTTACGTCGCCACCCCAAGCTATAGTATAACCGTTCTTGACTGCATTGTCGATAATCTTGCAGATGTCGTCCATTGGAACGTTGTAGCTCATAGGCCAGCGCCAGTTGTCCTGTACCTCAACAGCAAACTGACTCCACATTGGGTGGTGGGTATAGCTGGTGATGGTTACATAGTCATCGAGATTCAAACCGAGGCTCTCGCAGAATGACTGTGGAGTATATTGCTTGCCCTGATAGGTAAATTTCTCTGGAGTCTTACCGATGTAAGAGTCGATGATGCCCTGAAGACCGCTCTTCCAAGCAGAAGAAATTTTCTTAGCATTGCTCTTGGCAACAGCTTCTACGTATGGTGTCATTACATCGAAGAACTCACCGAAGTTGGCAAGTGAGTCACCTGTCAATGTACCTGGAGCTGGCATTGCAGTCTCTGGTACGATACCATAGTGCTTCAAAGCATACAGTACATCGTATGCGCTACCACCCTGTGAGAAGCTCACGTCACCGTGCATTCTGACAGCCATTGTGGCGCGGTCCATGTATGTCTTGTTGGCAACGAACATCTCGCTCAAGTCGTATGTCTTGCCTGTCTTCTTCAAAATCTCGCTCTCAAAATAGCTGAGAGTAGAGTAAGCCCAGCACGTACCGCTGCGGTTCTGGTCCTTGATGCTGGTGATAGGGTTTTCCTTTACCACTGTAAATACTGGCTTGTTCTTTGCGATAGCTGCTGAATCAGTAGCGGTCTTTGCGCTTGCACCTGTGGCAACCAATGCCATCAATGCTGCTGCGATCAATGTTTTCTTCATTAAAATTTCTCTTTATATTAATAATGTTGTTCTTTCTTTTCTCTCTCTTCAAGGGGGATTGCTTATCTGTTGGCTGCCATGTAGTCCTCTACATCCTTTGGATGATAAGGGATGCGGTCTTTGCCCAAGAATCTGCAACCGTCTTTGGTGATGAGTAAATCGTCCTCGATACGGATACCTCCGAAGTCCTTGTAGGTTTCCAACTTGTCGAAGTTGAGGAACTCTGCGCAATGACCTGATGCCTTCCAGTCGTCGATGAGGGCAGGGATGAAATAGATTCCCGGTTCATCTGTTACTACGAAACCTTCTTCGAGGCGGCGGCCCATACGCAGGCAGTTGGTACCGAACTGTTCCAGGTTAGGACGAACTTCCTCATCGAATCCTACATTGATCTGGTCGAAATTCTCCATATCGTGTACGTCCATTCCCATCATGTGACCTAATCCGTGAGGCAGGAACATGGCATGAGCACCAGCCTTGACAGCTTCTTCTGTATCACCCTTGGCAAGTCCTAACTCCTTGAGCTTGTCAAACATCAGACGGCATATTGCAAAGTGAACATCTGCGTATTTCACACCAGGCTTGGCAACTTCGAGTGCATAGTCGTGGCAAGCCTCAACGATAGAGTAGATTTCCAACTGGCGCTGGGTAAACTTACCGCTTACAGGCATAGTACGTGTGTTGTCAGAGCAATAGTTGTTGATGGTCTCGGCACCAGCATCGCAAAGAGCCAGTCTGCCAGCTTCCAGAATGCTCATGGAAGGATTGCCGTGCATAATCTCACCATGCTGACTGAAGATAGTAGGGAAACTGACCATTGCTCCATAAGAGTTGGCAATTCCGTCAACCTGTCCGCCTACAAATTTCTCTGTTACTCCTGGACGAGTCAACTTCATGGCAGTGGTATGCATCTTGTAACCAATAACAGCAGCACGTTCCAGTTCCTCGATTTCCTCAGGAGTCTTGGTAGAGCGCATCTTTACCACAGCCTTGATGAGATCCATAGAGGCCTCTTCCTTTTGCTGGTTAGGGTGGATGCCGAGGAGGTCGAATATCTGGAGCTTGATGTCAAAGCGATAAGGAGGCAGGAAATGTATCTTGCGCTTCTTAGACATGGCATCATTGCAGATAGTCTTCAGAGATTTCATAGGTGCAGAGTTGTGGACACCAACCTGTTCTGCCAAGTCGTGTACGCTTTCCACGCTGCCATACCATACGATATCTTCTATATCTATATCGTCACCGATCAATGTCTCGATGTCGTTGTCAATGTCGATTACACCTACCAGACCATCGCGCTGCTGTCCGAAATAATAGAGGAAAGTAGAGTCCTGACGGAATGGATAGTATCCATTGTTAGGGAAATTACAAGGTGAATTGTTATTTCCGAAAATCAAAATTACGCCTTCACCTACAAGCTTCTTAAGCTCTTGGCGGCGCTGAATGTAAGTGTCCTTACTAAACATATTTTTAGTTTTTTGTTATATTTTGGTGCAAAGTTAGTGATTATTTCCCAAAAAATGCTTATCTTTGCAAGCAAAATCGTATAAAAAGTGAGAATTTATAAATAATTAATAATAAAAGCCCGCTTTTTGTGCAAAAATGAATCAAAAACAGGTAAATGGTATGAAAATGGAAAGAAAAACGGGACTGGTCTTGGAAGGAGGCGGAATGAGAGGTGTGTTTACAAGTGGGGTACTGGATGCCTTCATGAAACACGATTTGTATTTCCCATATACGGTGGCTGTTTCTGCAGGTGCTTGCAATGGTATGTCGTATATCAGTCGCCAACCCCGTCGTGCCCGTATTTCCAATATCGATTACTTGGATCGGTATGAATATATCGGTCTTCGGCATCTGGTTACTCAAGGTTGCATCTTCGACCGCCGGTTGCTTTATGATAAATTTCCCAACCAGTTGTTGCCTTTCGATTTTGATACTTTTTTCCAGCATGCGGAAGGTTTTGAGATGGTAACGACCAATTGTCTGACGGGGCATGCCATGTATCTTTCTGAAACTCATGATAAGCAGCGTGCTCTGGATATCGTCAGAGCTTCAAGCAGCTTGCCTTATGTCAGCAAGATTGTGAATGTGGATGGTATCCCAATGCTGGATGGTGGTATTGCCGACAGTATTCCTGTTCAGCATGCCATCGATATGGGATATGAGCATAATGTGGTGATACTGACCCGCAACAAAGGGTGGCGTGATCATGGGAAGGATCGCAAGATACCTTATTTATATAAGAACTATCCTCGTCTTCGTGTTGCTCTGAGTCATCGTCATAAGGTATATAATGAACAACTCCAACTTGTAGATGATCTGGAGGCCGCAGGCAAGATCACATGTATTCGCCCGCTTCGTCCGCTTGAGGTGGGACGTATTGAGAAGGATACGGAAAAATTGGAACGTTTATATGAGGAAGGTTTCTCTTTAGGAGAGAGATTCTGCCAGAATTTCAAATAAAAATAAGTCATTTAGTCATGCAGTCTCTTTCAGACAGTCATGCTAAATGACTTATTTGGTTTTTATCTCAAAGACTCAACTTTATGATTTATTCCAATGCATCTTTATTCTTCCAATAAATCAGGACGCAGGCGTCTGGTTCTTTCCATGGCCTGGTCGAATTCCCATTGGCGAATCTTAGCCTCATTTCCACTTAACAGTATCTCTGGAACTTTCCAACCCTTATAGTCTGCTGGTCGGGTATAGATCGGGGCTGCAAGAATGTCGTCCTGGAAGCAGTCGGAGAGAGCGCTTTGTTCATCGCTGATGACTCCTGGAACCAAACGGATTACTGCATCAGAGATAATGGCTGCAGCAAGTTCGCCACCTGTCAATACGTAGTCGCCTACAGAAATCTCACGGGTGATGAGATGGTCTCTCACTCTTTGGTCAATACCCTTGTAGTGACCGCAGAGGATGATGAGGTTGCCTTGCATAGACATCTCATTGGCAATCTTCTGGTTGAAAGACTCTCCGTCTGGAGAAACATAGATGACGTCATCATATTCGCGTTCAGCCTTGAGGGCAGTAATGCAGCGGTCGATAGGTTCGCATTGCATCACCATGCCGGCACTTCCTCCGTATGGATAGTCATCTACTCGTTTCCATTTATCTAATGTATAATCACGCAAGTTATGGAGATGAATCTCTGCGAGACCCTTCTTCTGTGCACGTGCCAGGATAGACTCATTGAAGAATCCCTCCAGCATTTCCGGTAATACAGTGATAATATCTATTCTCATATTGAATGCAAAGATAATATAATTTGGGCAAGTAACCAAATGATTCTGCTATTATTTTTCAGTAGAAAGTTTTTATGTATAGGAATGAAAAATAAACTCTGTTAAAATAATTCGTAGGCTTTCTGCAGATTTGCCTTCTTATAAACTGAGTGAGGAAATAGAGTTTGGGCAAGGAAAAAATTCTCCTTGCCCAAGCGCAAATTTTTCCGTGGGCAGGGAAAAATGAAAGTGGGGTAAACAAAAAATGCGAATTCGCTATCCAGCGAATTCGCATTTGAAATGTATTGTAAAGAATTATGTGTCTTACTTGATGATAACCTTCTTCTTTCCGATGATGTAAACTCCCTTGGTGAGCTGACTAACATCTGTGCCCAAGTAGCGACCATCGAGGGTGAAGATACGTGTATCCTTCTCCTGATTCTGCTGGATGATGGAAGCATCGTGGGCAAACTCCTTGTCGTGTCGTATCAACATACGGAGCTTGCTGTAATCGGTATGAATGTTGTCGTCTATCATACTATCTGGCACCTCACAGGCATTGTTCACATAATTATCAACAAAGTAAAGCACCATATTAGAATTGTACATCGTCACCTTGCCAAACTTCTTAGAGGCAAAGCAATAGTTGTCATACCAAGGTTTCATGATGGCAGTCAATTCGTCTATGGTATGATTGTACTCAAACTGTGTGGAATAATAAGTGAGCATATCACGGACTTCTTGTTCCGTGAAACCAGTCATCTCGTTAAATTGAGCACTCAGCGTATAGTTGCTTCCTATATAAAAACCACTGGTGAGGTCATCAAGTGTCACAGGGCTGACTCCTGTCACGAAAACACGGGCTATGGTGGAGTCGGTTCCAGCCTTGATGGTATCAAAGAAGGTACGCAGATAACCCTCGCCATGTGTCTCCTTACGATAAGTGTCAAGACAATCTGGCTCTGCGAGAATCTTGTTGGTGAAATGGTCGTACTCATCTATGAAAAGATAGATTTTGGCACCTGTCTTTTTACATTCATTACAAAGATAATTGAGTTGTTTGGCAGCACCATCCAATTCGTTCATTCCCTCCTTGATTCCCGCTGGCAGATATTGCGCATACACATCACAGAAATAATTGAAGGCAATGCGACAATGGTCATCAAGTCCACTCTTGTAGTTATGCAACTCTGCATTGACCACGGCGAAGTTGAGTTTGATGACAAGATATTTGTTGCGTTCCGGCGTTGGATGCTGACCTATATAGAGTTTTCCGTAAAGATGCTCAAACTTATCGGCTTCATTGATGTCGTAGTAATGTTCGAGCATGGAGATGGTGAGGCTCTTGCCGAAACGGCGAGGGCGGATGTAGAAGAAGAACTTGTTGGCTCTTTCTATTTTTTCTATATAAGGAGTCTTGTCGACATAGTAATAATCGTCATCGATAATTGCCTCAAAGTTCATCATACCATAAGGTATGCGCTTGGGTATTTGCGAACATTGTCATCTTGTATATGTGCCATAATCATACCTTTCTTTATTATTTTTGGCAAAGTTCCGAATATTCTTTGAATATAACAAAAGAATCGGGACAAAAAAGAGGAATGAAATGGTAATGACGAAAAATCCCAAGGCGAAGACTTTTCTTTCCGTCTTGCCTTGGGATGATGATTTTATGACTCTTTGTCAATGTTTAGAAGGCTATCTTATCACCCTTGTTGGTGATATAGACATGTCCCTTCTGTGGGGTCTTGGTCTTTCTACCTTCCAAGTCGAAGTAGATGAGGTCAGCGTCGTTTCCATCGAGGGTCACGCCGTGGATGCTGGTAGGCTCTACCACGTGGATGTTGATGTAAGCACTTAGGTTGCTGCCGTCCTTGGTGGTGGCGGTCACCTTCACGATACCCGTAGAGAGGGCTTTCAAGATACCACTCTCATCCACAGTGGCGATGGCGGTGTCCTCGCTCTTCCAGGTCACGTCACTCATCGTGGTGTTCTTTGGAGTGAGCACGGCGTTGAGCAAGAGATAACTGCCTACCTCCACGCTCTTCTTGGCTGCACGAACATCGATGTCTTGTGCCAAAACATTCACATCACAAGGGATGGTGATCTCGTTGCTGAGGTTGGAACCATCGAGGGTCACTACTCTGACGACCACGTCGCCCTTGCCGCCCTTAGCCGTCAACAGACCGCTCTGGCTGATAGAAGCATATTCGCCTCCGCTCACGATGCTCCAGTTCACCTTGTTGAATGTAGCGTAGGTAGGGAGAATCATCGCTACCATGTGCAACTCCTGCTGGTCGGTGGTCAACTTGGCGTTGCTTTCCACGGTTCCTGCATAGATGCTGGTAGCCTCGGTGGTAGCCATAGCCTCCTCAGAGGAGATGACATTGGATGAAACATCCTCTGCTGCCACGCTTCTGCTTCCGTTCATGCCCTTGGCACCTGCAGCGATAGTTGCCTCAAATTTCACGGCATAGTAAGATACTCCTGCTGGAGCCTCATAGTCGGTGTAGTTCTGCTGACTGCCAGCGATGGTGGCGATGGCTTTCAGATTGTTGGCAGATGTACCACGCATGATGGTGTAGCTGTTCACTTCCAGTCCCTCGTAAACATTCCACATCAGGTTGTTGCCTCTCTGGTCGGCGGTCTTGTTGATCATCACGTGCAGAGGGTTGTGAGGAGTGGAGTAGTCGCTGAACTGCATGCCGTTGTCTGCTACGAGACGGATGCGATAACGCTGAGGCTGAACTCTGTTGTCGCTCGTCAAGTCAACGAAAGTACCGTCAGTGGCAGATACGATGTCGAGTACCTCAAACTGGTTGACACGTTTGGTCTCTCGGCTGATTTCCACCTTGGTCACCTCGTTAGGCAGTTCGGTATTCCAGTTCACACGGTAGTATTTTCCGTCAGATTCCACGCTCTTGATTTCAGCCGTAGGCATAATCTCGTCGATGACGTTGGCTGTGACATTTTGTTCGAACCTATTCCAAATGTCAACATGGAGGAAATAAGCCAATTGTTGTGTGCCTGTTTCCTTGAAAGTGATGGTGGCGATGGAGTCACCCTTCTCATATTCCACTTTATATGCCTCGCTCTCCTTGAAGCCGAAGTCTTCATATTTCTTTGATGCAAAGCTCTCTGGTACTTTTACGGTCAGAGGAGTGTTGAGCATGATGCGCTCTGGCAAGTCGATTGTCAACTCTGGTGCAGGCTTAACTATGATTTTTCTGGTGAAAGTCTCATTGCCTTCTTTGACGGTGATAGTCTTTTCACCCGTTGTGCTCCAAGATGCCACAAAACCTCCGTTGGCTGTACGTCTCTTGATTTTGCCTCCCTCGCCTGGATCAACAGAATAGTCTGTTGTAGAGGCATTTGCAAGAGCAAATGTACAATTCGTGTTTTGGAAGAATTCTTCATTATCCGAGAGAATAAACTTCTCTGCGTAGTAAGTCACTTCCACAGGCTTGGTCATAGGAGAGTGCTCGCCCATGAGGTCGATGGCTTGTACTTGAAGTTCGTAGGTGGTACCGTTGGTCAAAGCCTTCGCTGGCACAATGAGCTGGTTCGCCTTACGATAATAGACACCCGAACAGATAGCTGCGTCATCGCTCAAGCCATTCAATGGAGAGAGTACGAAGGCATTCTCGCCTGTTTTGCCCTTGATTTTGAGGCTCACGTTGTAGCGCATCTGCATCCAAGGGGTATGGTCGTCTGTGGCATCGTCCCACTTCAGCAGCAAACCATTTGATACAGAGGTGACTGTCACGTTGGTAGGAGCAGAAGGTGCCTCGTTCTTGATATTCGACTTGTAGCCGTTAGGGTAGGCGTCAGGGGTGAGAGGTTGCCAGTGGTACTCGTCGAAACCATCTGTTATAAAATCAAGTTCTTCTCCTGATACTGTTCTATAGCTGAAATCCTTGTCAAACAAGATTATCTTCTTCTCATCATAGCGAGAGTAACTGTTTTGGAAATAGAAATCCAAATAGCCATTATTGTCGAAATCAATGAGGTTTATTCTCACATAGCTTCCTTCTATAGATGCTCCAGGTATTGGAATAACAACAGTCTGTTTGCAAGGCCATTCCTCTATAGGTTTACCCTTGACAATGACGAGGTTACAATAGTCGCCGTCTTTTACCTTGTCGAGGAAGTAGCCATCTACATATCCATCATTGTTGAAGTCGGCAAAGCCTCTCATATCATATGAATTGCTGTTCTCGTAGAAAACCTTGGCATCTTTATATATGTCATATTCGCCAGCAACTCTTAGCTCAACTTTCGTCTGAGCTTTTTTAAGGGTATAATCGGTTTTGTTATACCAGCGGTCTAAGCTACCGTCACGATTGAAGTCAAAGAGATTGATGCTTGTATTATTAAATGTACGCTCATCTCCTGTGTTTGTGTATAGATATCGATCGTAAGTGCTTAGCAAGTTGAGTTTGCCATCATTGTTTAAATCTATATTAAGCAGATTTTCCCCCTTAGGATGATCGTCATATCTATCTTTGTAATAATCATCTTGAAACTTGAAAGTCTCAGTATCATACTCGTAAGAGCCATCCCCCTCACCACTATTGGTGAAGACATTGCCCTTGTCTTGACTAAGATAGAAATCAGGATAGCCATCATGATTGAAGTCGGCAATAAAGGATGTATCATACGTCAAGTCGCTATTCCAAGTCTTTCTTACCTTATTATATATACCATCCTTATTCTCGAAGAAACCATCTTCTCTTTTATGTGAAATATAAGCAGTACCGAAAACAGCAATATCGCCATTTTGATTCAAATCTAAGAAGCTTGAGTAATAAAGCCTAATGGTTCTATCATTGCTTGCAGGAAGGCTTGCATATTTAAATGGTAATAAAGTAATCTTAGCTTCATCCGACTTGTAAGTCTGACCATTCAGCGTCATACTTGCAGTAACTGTCTGTTCGCCAGCTCTTTCAAATACAGCTTGGATGATGCTACCATTCTCATTTTGAGAAATGATGTTTCCGTTGCTGAGGCTCCACTCGTATGTAGCAGTGCTAACTGGGTTTTGAATCGTGATAGTCACTGTATCAGCAGTGCAATATCCGTCAGTCAATTTGTTGATAGAAGGAGCGGAAATCTTGTGGTCATATACGAGTTCGTCGCTCCAAGGACCACCTAATCCAGAAGCATCTACTGCTTGGACAGCAATGTAATACTTGCCCTCGGTGAGGTTGTTGGTATCAAACATGTACTTCAAGGAGCGTCCCATGTTGCCATCCTCGATGACACGACGAGTTCCATCGGCATTGGCTCTGCCGAAGTAAATGTCGCCCTTGCCACTTTCGCTACCAATGCGAAGCTCGTAGGTCAAGTCGCAAGCGGATGTCTCTGCATCCTTGCCACGTTTCCAAGAAATCTTCAGTTTGCCAGCGTCTGCGAATGCTACAGCAGATGGCTTCTCCATCTTCTCTGGACGAGAGTTGATCTTGCTGTTTGGTACATCGTCATAAATGACGTAGCTAGTATTGCCGCTATATACCAATTCCATCTTGCCATCGTTGTTTACATCGCCGATGGTTCTCACGTTAGAAGGAAGTGCAGTCTCTGAAACGGTCAACTTTTGGTTGATTTTCAGCAGAACATAATCAGAAGTGCTGTTCTTAGGCTGGGCTAGAATTTCGTAAAGTCCGTCACCATCATAGTCATTGCAAGCGACGTAGGTGTAAGTACCGTCACGGTCAGTGTCCTTCGCCTTGAATACACCGTTGCCCTCGTTGCGATAGAACTGGAATACGGTATAGTCGCTTCCTGGGATGACGAAGAGAATATCTACATCGCCGTCCTTGTCGAAGTCGCCAAAGAAGGTGTTGCTGATGGCGGTGTTCTTCAGCAAAGTCTTCATCTGCATCTCGCCGTTTTCGTTCATATTGATGTAGAGATCCACCTGTTTGTCACCGAAGTCGATGAAGTCGAGAAGTCCATTGCCCGTCAAGTCGGCAGAATAGACCGTGCCCTTGTGAGGACTCTTGAAGAACTTGTTGTTGCCTAAATTATAATAGATGTTGCTGCCATCTTGCAGGTCTATCAGTCCGTCACCATTGAGGTCACGGGCTGTGCAATAACCTGTAGGGGCATCCATAGAGTAGGTTGCAACGCCATTGGCTGCCACCATTTGCTTGGCTTGCGAGGTCTCGGAGATATTGTTGTACTCTTGCCAGCCATCCCAATCAGGTGCAGGCTTTGCCTTGACAAACATACCTGATCCAAGGGAGCTAATCCCGCTGCCATTGCTTCCACTACTAATACTAACTCCAATTTGTCCAGAGTTAGGAGTGTATTCGTCTAGTATCGAAGAGTGAATGGCTGTAGTGTCAGATGTGACGTATAGCTTATCAGACACGAATGAGCCATCAGCGGTCATACGGACGATATCAATGGTACCGTCTTTGGTTGATAGCCCATTGAAGTTGTAGCCATCGTTAGTTGTAGCTGATGGGATGATTTCCTTCAGTCCATTTCCATTGATGTCGGCAAGAGTGATATAAGGAATGTTCTTGTCACTTTTGAAGACAAACTGATTCTTGGCATAACTATAAACCTTAGTAGGATATCCTTTATACGGATAGCTTGATGTCAAGAGAGGAAGACCTTCCTTGTCGTACATTCCCATTTGCATGTAATCGAATCGTTCATTAAGTGTTCCTTCTTTTCGCAAGACGCTTCCTTCTATAGAGGTTACGAGTAAAGAATAGTCATTACCATTTCCAAATACCTCCATTTTTCCATCTCCGGTAACATCATAATATGATTCGGGATGATAATTTCTTGAATTTGAAGGTCTAAATAATGAAAAGCCAGGATATATGCTTTTCAAATATGCCCATCGCTTGCCATCTGTGATTTTACCAAAGTTTGAGTTTTTATCTGCGACCATCTTATTGAACAGGGTATCTGGCGCATGGGCTATATCAGCATACAAAATAGCATAGCAACTGGTAAAATATACTTCTTTTACAGTGCTATTTTTGCCGATGTTGATGTTTGTAATACGATATTTTGTGTTATTACAAATCACTTCAGATGGGAAATGCAAAGTCTCGGAATTTGAAAATGAAGTTATGCTTGCAGATAACGTCTTAGGTTGTATAAAAAATGTCATATCATTTTCCCTATAATAGAATCCGTCTTCAGCACCAGTATAACGTGTTCCGTTAGTAATCGTATATTTATATCCAAACAATTTTATGGCTTTGTCATAAAGACTGTCAGGAACATGGATAATTGCATCTGTGGCAAATTCACCATCAAAAGTTGCATCTTCTTTGTTACCGATTCCATTCACAAAAATGGGTAAAACTCGGGTGAAGTAGATATCTTTAACTTTTGTGTTGCGGATTCTTTGATCGATTTGTGTGACAGGGTAATTTTCTCCTTCGTATGTAATGTTGGCAGGAATGCGAATAGTGCCAGTAGTATTTTTGTCAATACTTTTTACTCTTGCGCGTTTAAGAGTGCTGACCACTATTGAATAATTGACCCCATTTTCGCTGTAACTATAAACTGTTGCCCAACCAATCTCTTGCCAAAGTACAAGAAAACCTATGAGCATCAGAAACCTATGCCATATAAAATGATGAGTATAAAACAAATGTTTCATATTTTTCATGAATAAAAAATGGCGTGCAACCGTTCGTGGCTTGTTTACTATTCAGGTTACCGCCAAGTGACCCGCACTTATAACAAGCACAGAACGGCTCACGCCAAAAGAGGCATGAACCTTCCATCTGCTTGTCCTCATAAGTGCGAAAATTGGCGGTATTCGAATAGTAGAGAACAAGAGCTAAAAGCTCAATATCTTAAAAAGTGATGTAGAACGGCGACGCTTCGGTTGATATTCTTGTTAACTGCATCCCTCGCAATGAGTTAGGCGCAGAAACGCCCCTCCATGCTTCATGGGATGGGGTAGCAAACCCGATGTTGCGTCGTATATTCTTTACTGTCTGTTTCTTACTTCCATTTTAGTTAAACACTTGGGCTTAGCATCTCCGGTACTGTAGCCAAAAATGCCGCAAGCCCCTTATCATCGGCAAAATTATGAAAAATATTCTATACCTCCAAATATTTTAACGCAAAAATCCCTCGCAAGCCATCTTGCGAGGGATTAATTGTGTGTATTAATGAATATTGTAGCCTCGGATTTAATTTCTCAAACTACCTATTGGGACAACATATACTCCATCTTCTCGCTGATAAGCATAATCTCCTACAGCTGTGAGAACCATCAAGAAGGCAGGTGACTTCATTTTGTCGGTGTTTATCCCCAATTCCAATGCGGCTACACCGATTCGTTTTCTATTTGATAATCACCTTCTTCTTTCCGATGATGTAAACTCCCTTGGTGAGCTGACTAACATCTGTGCCCAAGTAGCGACCATCGAGGGTGAAGATACGTGTATCCTTCTCCTGATTCTGCTGGATGACAGGGCTGTCGATACCTGTAGCAAAGTCCTTGAGATAATCGAAGGTAATGACGCCGTCGGTCTCCTTGATGTTGTAGAAAGGCTTTTTCAATGTGCTGTTGTTGAGTTCGACACTCAAAAGTTCAGTCTTATTTGTAGTACCTGGGAATGGATCACCTTGGAGACTTTCCTTGTACTGATCGTCTGTCCATTGTTTGCCATCACCATGGTTGTAGTCAGAGATTACATAACCATCAGCAGGAACAATCATGACTTTTGGTTTGCCTATGTTGTTATTGGGATTGTCAAAAAGGTTGACATCTTTAGTGCCATAGTCAATTCGCCAAATCAGCATACCTGTGTTGTAAACATTTGCAATCCCATTCCACCATCCGCCTTTTTGGATATTTTGGATAAGAAGGTATTCGTCATTTTCTCCATTAATCTTGTAAGCAGTTCTCTCTTTATAGTAGGAATTTAATGTAACCTGTTTGGCTTCATCTCCTAATTCTACAGGTGTAGCCCATCCCATGGCATCCATTTCCCAAGGTGAATAAGGAGTAGGGCAGTAGCCGCCATTAAAAGTATATTCTCCTCCATCCATCAAATCCCACATTTCTGGGTTTTGGTTATCTACTTTTGATGCGTCAACAGTAGGGTAAAGGTCGGGCAGACCGAGCGTGTGAGAGAATTCATGGCAGAACAGTCCGATTCCGCTAAGTAAGAAACCGTTCTTTTGGTTCAATTCCCGTCCAAAGTTGAGTTCTGCATGGACTCCAAATCTGCAGACCTTTTTGCCGTCATAGGTTCCGAAACTGTCATTACCAGGTCCAGACTTTGGCCAAATGTCATTTGGATTGCCCGACATGCTGGCAGGATAGCCTGCGTATATGATATACACGAGATCTACCATTCCGTCACCGTCTGCATCATATCGTGAAAAGTCAACATCTTTATCGGCTGCTTTACAGGCATCGCTGACAAGGGCATAGGTGTTGTCTTTGTCACCTTGTCCATAGTAAAGAGAAGAATGATTGAGTTTATACGGACCTACGACATCAAACTGTGGAGTGTATGTGCCCTTACTCATGTCGTAAAAATAGTCAGAAACACTTCCTTTGTTGCGTAAGTTCTTATTATTGTATGAACCTGTATATGCTTCATATCCATCGGGTAAGTTGTCCTCAGCCTTTCCTTTGAGGAAGTGCTCAAAAACATTCTTGGCTTTCTCTCCACTTTGGAAGGGTGTGTCAGAAAACTCAACCAGAATAACCAATGCTTTTGGACTGCCACTATGTGGAAAATACTTCACTCCGTTGTTTCCTGTGCCCATCGCTTTTGCTGTTGATGCTTGTTCGATGGCATAACTTCTAAAGCGGGAATGGTTTTGCTTTTTGATGGCTTTGATTTCGGCAGACACACGTTTGTTAGCATTGTGGGCAATAAATTTTGTAGCTTTCAATGTGCCGTATGAGGTAGTTTCTGCAATATAGTAGTTGTTTCCTTCTTGTACAAGAAGAACTCCGTCCTCTGTGGTGAGCCAATTGAAATGTTCGTCACCATACATTCTGACGTTCAATTCTGTTCCGTCGCTTTGGGTAACAGTGATAATGCCAGAGTATGCTTTTGCAGCAAAGCCGCTTGCGATGCCCATCAGAGCAAATGCAATGCTAAGTAAAATCTTCTTCATATAATGATTTTTAATTATTAATGCTAATTTCGTTTGATGGATGCTTTATTTGAATGCTAAATGATAACTTTATTTGTTTGATAGAATTCTTTATTTGAAAAAATATTGTCCCTTCTTCTGGGTCTGGTGACCAAACTCGATGGCATGGTGCGGACAATGGTGGTAACAATTGAAACATGTGAGGCAGTCGTCATGATGCAGCCATACAGGCATTTTCCCTTTACCGCCATCAATATCTCCAACGGGACAGACATGGGCGCAGATGCCACATTTCACACATTTGTCTGCTGTGACGTGAAAGCGCTTGTCTGTAATGAGAACTTTTTCAAAGAAACCACCCACAACCTTGGTGAAAAACCATGGAATAGGACCTTTTACCAATCTGCAGATACCTTCCTTACGATTGAAAATCTCCTCGCTGATTTCTTCCAGTTCCAAAGCAGACTTCTCCTTTTTCCGCATCTCCTTTTCCTTCGGATCGACATCCATGAAAGGTAATCCTACGTATGACTCAGGCATGATGAGAGAGAAGGAAGAGGCTACCTCATGCACTCCGATATTCGATAAGGAAGAATTGGAGGCAATCGTTTCGTTGAGATTCTCTATGGTCAGTCCGATACTGTCACCAGCCGTACAGACTGCATAGGCGTAAACGGGGCTTGGAACTGGCGATTCATGGTTGGGGTGCACTTCTTCAGTTGGTAGATTGACCTGAAGTTTAGCTATAAATTCCCTGACAAGTCTTGGAACCCTCCAACCATGAACGGGGAAAACGAAACCAAGCCGTTCACCTTTTTCCAAGATGAACGGCTCAGTATATTGGGCGCCTGATTTTTTGATGAGCCTCATTTCTTCGGCAATATCAATCAGTCGCTCATGTGTAGCTGTTGCCAATTTGATGGCAGCCCAGCGGGTATTTCCTGTACCAGAAAAATAAAATATCATTTTTTAGTTTCAGTGCAATCAGATTTATTTCTGTTCTTCCACCATGACACCCTCGATGTAAAGGCGTGTCATCTCAACGTTGCCATTGCTACGAACAGTGATAGACTTCTTGAAATGACCAGGGAACATACCCTTGCCATTGTATGTTACAGTAATCTGACCTTTCTGGCCTGGTGCGATAGGCTGCTTGGTATAGGCTGGAATAGTGCAGCCGCAACTGGCGATGGCCTGATTGATAATCAATGGCTTATTGCCTACGTTTGTGAAAGTGAAAGTAGTCTTCTGTACAGGAGACTTCTCACTGAAGTTGCCAAAGTTGTGTACCACTTTGTCAAACTTGATTTCTGCCTGTGCGCTTGCTGTTGCTACCATGGCAACAAGCATTGTCAGCGCTAAGATAAATCTTTTCATATCTTTGATTTTATTTATATTCAACTTTTTATTTGCATATTGGATGCAAAGTTACGCATAAAGTTTAGTATTCTGCTACTTTTTTACAATATTTTATACTTAATCATGCGATATTCTATTCTTTATCAAGCAATTGAGCCAGAAATTGTCCTGTAAGACTCTTCTTGCATTGCATCACTTCCTCTGGCGTACCGGCAACAACCAGGTTGCCACCCTTGTCACCTCCTTCAGGACCGAGGTCGATGATATAGTCGGCGCATTTGATGACATCAAGATTATGCTCGATGACAACCAGTGAGTGCCCTCTCTCAATGAGTGCATTGAAAGCATGAAGCAGTCGCTTGATATCATGGAAGTGCAGACCGGTGGTAGGCTCGTCGAAGATGAAGAGGGTAGGTTCCTGATCTTCCTTACCGATGAAGAAGGCAAGTTTGACACGCTGGTTTTCTCCACCAGAAAGCGTACTTGAATTCTGTCCGAGCTTGATATAGCCTAATCCGACTTCCTGCAAAGGGCGTAAACGGCTGACGATGACGCGGCAGGAATCGAAGTCACCATTATTGTGCTGGTTCTTCTCGTCTGCAAAGAATTCGATAGCTTCGTTCACGGTCATGTTGAGCACATCATTAATATTCTTACCTCCGTATTGTACCTCAAGGATATCGTGCTTGAATCGTTTGCCTTTGCATGCTTCGCATTGCAAAACCAGGTCTGCCATGAATTGCATTTCGATTGTTACATAACCTGCTCCCTTGCACTCTTCACATCTTCCTCCCTCAGCATTGAAGGAGAAATAGGCAGGAGTGAATCCCATCTGTTTTGACAACGGTTGGTTGGCAAAGAGCGAACGGATGGCATCGTATGCCTTCAGATAAGTGGCAGGGTTGCTGCGGGAACTTTTACCGATAGGGTTCTGATCCACAAACTCTACATGCTTGATGGCGTTGACATCGCCTTCTAAGCCTAAGTGCTCACCTGGTGCATCTGCCACCAAGTCTAAATGGCGGCGCATGGCAGGGAAGAGGATTCCCTTGATGAGTGAACTCTTGCCGGAACCAGAGACACCTGTCACCACCGTAAAAACATTGAGTGGCAACTTGACGTCGATGCCTCTCAGGTTATTCATTCTGGCACCCTTGATTTCGATGAAACGGTTCCAGGCACGATGGCTTGTTGGTGTTTCTATCTTTTCATGATGGGTGAGATACTTGATGGTGTAACTATCAGGGTATTTCTCCAAGAGCTTCTGCTGGGCTTCCTTGTCGGTAGTAGAATACTCAGAAGCAGGACCGGCATAAACCAGTTGACCGCCCAGACGACCAGCATCCGGACCGATATCTATCAGGTAGTCGGCAGCCCGCATGATTTCCTCGTCATGCTCTACGACGACTACCGTATTTCCTAATTGCTGCAATTCTCTCAGCACCTTGATGAGTCGTGCTGTATCTCTGCTGTGAAGACCGATGCTTGGCTCGTCGAGAATATAGACACTTCCTACAAGTGAAGAACCTAAGTTGGTGGTCAGGTTGATGCGCTGGCTTTCACCTCCTGAAAGGGAGTTGGAAAGACGATTGAGCGTGAGATAACCGAGTCCCACATCCAGCAGAAACTGCAGACGGTTGGTAATCTCGGCAAAAAGTCTTTTGCTCACGCATTTCTCGTGTTCGGTCAGTTCCAGTTTGGTAAACCAGATCTTGAGATTGGTGATAGACATCTCCACGAGTTCAGTAATACTTTTGCCGCCAATCTTCACGTAGTTGGCTTCTTTCTTTAAGCGAGTGCCGTGGCAATCTGGACAAATCGTCTTGCCGCGGAATCTGCTGAGCATCACGCGGTACTGTATCTTATATTGGTTTTCCTTCACCATTCTGAAGAATTCGTCAATGCTCACCCTGTCGTGTGGCTCACGATCCTTCTCGGAAGGAAGACCATGCCAAAGCCAATCTTTCTCTTTTTGAGAGAGTTCGAAGTATGGTTTGAAGATAGGGAAATTATAGGGTTCAGCTCTGCGGATAAATTCCTTGAGCCACATACCCATCTTCTCGCCTCGCCAGCAAACTACACAACCGTCATAAACACTCAGGGAAGTATTAGGGATGACGAGTTTTTCGTCGATTCCGATTACACTTCCGTAACCCTCGCAGGTAGGACAGGCACCTAAGGGAGAATTGAAGGAAAACATATTGTCTGACGGTTCCTCGAAGGTCATACCATCAGCTTCGAAACGGGTAGAAAAATCATAGGCAATCTTGCTTGGCAAGAACAGGAGGCGGCAGGCGCCATCTCCCTCGTAGAATGCCGTTTCCGCAGAATCCATGAGACGGCTGATATCGTCTTTTTCTTCACTTACGGAAGAACGGTCTATCACGAGAAAGATTTCCATCCCCGTTTCAGTCATCAGCTTCTTGAGTTTTTCGTCAGAGGCTTCAAGAAGATCCTTCATGCTTACTTCAGGCGAAAGCATTTCGCCGCTATTGGCTTTATCCAGAAAGTCTTCGATGCGTTCGAACTCGTTTTTCACCAAGATGCGTGCATATCCTTCCTGGATATACATCTCCAACTGCTTGCTGAGGCTCCGTCCCTCAGCGATGTGAAGAGGGGAAAGGATAACAAACTTGGTTCCCTTGGAATATTGTCGGGTACAAGATAAGATATCTTCTGTGGTATGGCGTTTTACCTCCTGTCCGCTGATAGGAGAGATAGTTTTTCCTATGCGTGCATAGAGCAATCTGAGATATTCGTAAATTTCAGTACTGGTGCCCACGGTGGAACGTGGGTTACGGGAAATAACTTTCTGCTCGATGGCGATGGCAGGTGGCAATCCCTTGATGAAGTCACATTCTGGTTTGCTCATTCGACCCAAAAACTGTCGGGCGTATGAAGATAGAGATTCCACATAACGGCGCTGACCTTCGGCATAGAGTGTGTCGAAAGCCAACGATGACTTACCAGAACCAGAGACACCCGTGATGGCAACAAATTTACCTTGAGGTATCTTGACATTTATGTTTTTGAGATTGTTAGCTCTGGCTCCTTTTATCTCAATATATTTATCTTTTGCCATTTTTTACTTTTTACCTTTTTACTTTTTTACCCTTTTACCCTTTTACCTTTTTACCCTTTTATCTTTACTCATGATGATAAGGTTCACCTTTTATAATAGTACAGGCACGATAGAGTGCTTCCGTGAAGATGAGGCGCACCATCTGATGCGAGAAAGTCATCTTGGAGAGGGAAATCTTCTCGTTGGCACGGTCATAAACAGCCTGCGAGAAACCATAAGGACCACCAATGATGAAGACAAGTCTTCTGGCAGTAGCCTGCTTACGTTCTATCCACTTAGCAAATTCGATGCTGCGGAATTCCTGACCATGTTCGTCCATCAATACAACGGTATCTGAAGGCTGCAGGAGTTTTAGAATCATTTCCCCCTCTTTTTCCTTCTGTTGCTGTTCGCTGAGGCTTTTCGTATTCTTGAGCTCAGGAATAGTTGTAATATTGAAGGGCATATAGTGGGTGATGCGCTCAGCATAGTCCTTGATGCCCGCAATAAAATGCTTGTTTACGGTCTTTCCGACCAATATCAGTTCTGTCTTCATGATCGTTCTTTATTCTTCACTCTTCGTTCTTCACTTTCTCCTCGTCCCTGTAATATCCCTTTCCAATCCGTTTCGGATTTTTCGGGAACCAGCCTTTCTCGCATCGCTCTCTCTGTTCGAAGAGTTCACCGATGCTCCACAGACAGGAGGCACCTATCACGCCTAAAATGGCAGAGAAGAGTACATCGGCAATCAGAAAGGCTGCACCGATGCAGAGAATGCCGGCAACGAGGAATATCCACCAGAACCGGATGCCCGTATAATATTCAGTCTTCATCACGATAGGATGAAAGATACCTATTATTACAAAGGTGGAAATGGCGATGATAACGCCCGTATAATATATTTCCATATTTTTTAAATCTTAAATTATTACCATAAACTAATACAATATAGCTAAATATCAGCCTTATTCTATTTTCATTTCCGTTTCAAAGTGCAAAAATACAAAAAAAACTCCAAACTTGTTGGGTTTATGAAATAATTTATATATCTTTGTACTCAAATTATTAATAATATATATATAATCAGACTATGGCTAATAACGCAGAATTAATCAAGCAGTGTGAAGAAAGAGCACAGCAGTGGCTCACTCCCGCTTTTGATGAAGAAACACGTAATGAAGTAAAGGCAATGCTCGAGGCTGAAGACAAATCAGCTCTTGTAGATGCTTTCTATCAGAACTTGGAGTTTGGTACAGGTGGCTTGCGCGGTATCATGGGCGCAGGAACCAACCGTATGAACAAGTATATTGTAGGTATGGCTACTCAAGGCTTTGCCAACTACATCCTCAAGGCTTTCCCAGGTGAGGAGAACCTCTCTGTAGTGGTAGGTCACGACTGCCGTAACAATTCTCGTCTCTTTGCAGAGACAGTTGCAGCTATCTTCTCTGCCAACGGTATCAAGGCTTATCTCTTTGAAAGCCTCCGTCCTACACCAGAGATTTCTTTCGCTATTCGCGAGCTCGGTGCTAAGGCTGGTGTGAACGTAACTGCTTCTCACAATCCTAAGGAGTACAATGGTTACAAAGCTTACTGGAGTGATGGTGCTCAGGTTTTGGCTCCACATGATACGGGTATCATTGAGGAGGTGAACAAGGTTACTATCGATCAGGTGAAGTTTGAGGCTAACTGGGATTTGATTAAGATTATCGGTGGTGAGATGGATTATGACTATATGACTGCTGTTCATTCTGCCATGATCGACCAGGATGTCATCAATCGTCAGAAGGACCTCAACATTGTTTACTCAGCTATGCATGGTACTGGTCGTGTCATCGTTCCTCTCTGCTTGCGTTCATGGGGCTTCCAGAATATCAATGTAGTTCCTGAGCAGATGGTTGTAGATGGCAATTTCCCAACCGTTGTTTCTCCTAACCCAGAAAATGCTGAGGCTATGACCCTTGGCATGAAGCTCGGTACTAAGTTGAATGCTGACCTCGTAGTAGCTACCGACCCAGATGCTGACCGTCTTGCTATCGTTTGCCGCGATGACAAGGGCGAATGGATGATCATCAATGGTAACCAGACAGCCATGATGTTCTGCTACTATATCATTGAGAACAAGAAGAAGTTGGGCAAGTTGA